>OLWA01001041.1_pt1 | contig 30737 bp, 23 predicted proteins | sample 1673251 | NCBI WGS metagenome assembly OLWA01 (sample SAMEA3178937, study PRJEB25190) | human gut metagenome | biome: human gut; feature: human-associated habitat; material: faeces | place: Austria | collected 2013 | reverse complement strand
ATTCTCAGCCGGTCATACGTCTTTTGCGTCAGCACCTTGCCCTTCATGCCATAAACATAAGGCGTGCCAATCTTTCCTCTCGCAAATGCAACCAATTCATTCCCCGTCATTCCGCATCCCCCTTTTCCTGTGCCACTTCCTGCGTCATGCTTTTCCTGTGCTGTGTGCCGAAATAAAATGCAATCACAATCGAAAAAATATTCAGAAATTGCCCGCCGTCAATACGGCTTGTGACTGCCAGAACGGAAAATACCAGCGTCAGCACCAATGTTACAATACTTTTCACCGTCAGCAGATTTCCGACAGCTTCTTTCCAAATTTCCTTCATTCCATTTCCCCCTTTCATTCATGCGCCGATTGATTCAGATGCTTTTCCAGTCTCTGATAGGCATCACTGACATTGCCGTTTGCGCCAAGCTGCTTGAGCCCGTCCAGTGTTGCCAAAAGCCCGTAGCATATAACGCACTGCTCCTTTTTGATATTCTCGATTTCCGCCTGCTGCGCCTTCTGCTGCTCCATCCAGCGAAAACTGCGGTAAAGCAGGGCTCCAAGCGTGCCTAATGCTCCCAGAACGGTCGCAAAGCGGATAATCGTGTCCCCTGTAACATACATTTTGCTCTCCTCCTTTCTGTCATGGAGAATAGCAGATGCCAAGTCTCAGGGAATCTCAAGGTATAAAAAAAGACGTTTCGGGGAATCGAAACGCCAAAAAGCTTCCTATTAAAATATGATTTGCATTGCGCCACAAAAAAAGGGTTCTTTTTTCACAAAAGAAAAAAGGCTACCATTTTTGATAGCCTTTTCCATTACGGAGATGGAGGGATTTGAACTGCCCACCTCGAAATATAGTCGTGCATTGTCCTTCGCTTTGCTCTCTCCATGCACTCCTTATTTCTCGCAGTTTCGGGCTCCCTCCTCCTGCCACCGGCAGCGGTCGCCCTCTACTCCCGCGCCACTGTGGCGCTTCGGGTTCCGCCTTTATTTTTTACAACAAAAAAAGACTATCCTTCGATAGTCTCTTTTCTACGGAGATGGAGGGATTTGAACCCTCGCGCCACGTTAATGACCTATACCCTCTTCAGCCTCTTGAGTACATCTCCACAAAACGCCTACTGCAATAGCTAGTATACCAAAAACACCCCCTGTTGTCAAATACTTTTTCGCAAACGGGACAAAAAAATGGCGTTCACCATTTCTGATGAACGCCGAATTGCCTTATCGAGCGGTTTTGATTGTCACTGTTTTGGTTGCATCGTCCCAAGCGACGTTTGCGCCAAGCTCGTCCGCCACGAAGCGCACGGGTACGAAGGTACGTCCGTCGATGATAACAGGTGCAACGCCATATTTTTCAAGCGTCTTGCCGATAGTCATCTTGATTTCCTTATCGTTGATGGAGAGCGTAACCTCTTTGGTCGCGCCGTTCCAATCCACCTTGCCGCCCAGAGCCTCGGTGATAATTCTGATAGGCACCAGAGTTCTGTCATTGCGGATGACGGGTGCAGCGTCGTAAATCACTGCTTCGTTATCCACGTTAACGATACGGCTGCCGATTTGCAGCTTAATGGTCTTGCCTGCTTCAGCCGCGTTGCTATCATCCGCCGCATCCTTCTGCACGAATGTCGCATCCACGGAAACCTTGCCGACGGGCATGGTAAATGTGTATTCGTTATCGTTCACCTTTTTCAGCTTCACGGTGCTGTTGTTTTTGTCCTTTACCGTCATCTTGTCCAGCTGATAACCGCTGTCGGGGGTTGCCTTGATGGTCACTGTTTCGCCGGCTTCTGCCTTCGCGGGGGTAACGGAGATTTCGCCGTTTTCCGTCTTACCTGTGCTTACGCCGTAGGTCGGGGCAGAAGTGTCAGAGGAGGAAGACGAGGATTTCTTTCTCGTTGTGAACTGCGCTTCGCTTGCCGCGGATGCCGCATATTTATCCGTTTCTGCATAGCGCACAGCAAAGGTATAGGTTGTTCTTGCAGAAAGACCATCAAATACAGGACTCTTCTGCCAATGCTCACCATCAATGCTATATTCTGCTTCTGCACTGTTTTTATTTGGTTTTACTGCCTTCAAGGTAATGCTTGTGCGTGTAATGCTTTCTGCTTCGGGCACAGCAGGGGCAGCCTGTTCAGCCTTTACAACAGAGAATGTAACCTTGATATCATGTGTTGCGCCATCACCTGTTTTAATTCTTACAGTCTCGGTATAGTTTCCAATATCTAAACCTGCCTTAGGGCTAATTGTAACAGTTGCACCATTTACAGAAGCATTAACATTCTGAGATTCGCTAACCACCTCTACTTTAGCCGTTTCTCCTTCTGTTGTATTTGAAACTGTAATTGTCTTGCCGTGAACTTCTGTATAACCATACTGCAAGTTCTCAAAATTAACTTCTGTGTCACTTACATCATGAGAGCCACTTACCCTTTTTGCGGTATAGGTTTTACCGGAAACAGCTTCTCCTGCAAGCTTTGTTTCTGTCCCATCAACATCATAATACCAACCGCCGAAAATCTTGCCGCTGCCTTCGTATTTCGGTGTAAGCAAACCTGTTGTTGCATCTGCTTCGCCGTTGATATCTACTGTGCCGCCATCTGTCAGGCAAAGAATATTGTTTGCAGCAAGTTCTTTAATTTCTTTGGCAACATCTGTCGCCTTCGCATTTACAGCATAAACCGTTGTGCCTTCAAAAGAATATTCCTTTCCTCCATTATTGGCATTATAAATACTTTTGCCATCATTTGAATTTTTAAATGCAAAAAGAGACGCTGCTCACGCAGCATCTCTTTTTTAGAATTCATCACATTATGCTTATTTTAAAGTGCTAGATAGAGTTACGCTCACGCGCGACTATGCGAATTATAGATATCTTGATTCAACAACCGACCAATCGACGATTTTCCAGAGGTTGTGCAATTGCTCTGCTCGTCTGTTGCGATAGTCGATATAGTAGGCGTGTTCCCATACGTCGAACGTTAACAAAGGAGTAAGTCCTTTGGTTAAAGGAGTGCCTGCATTATTTTCTTTACTGATAACCAGATTTCCGTCTTTATCTTTGGATAACCAGACCCAACCAGATCCAAATAGAGTAGTCCCTGCTTGTTCAAATTCTTTTTGGAAGTTTTCGAAATTTCCCCACTTCTTATTTATAGCTTCTGCCAACTTCCCTTGTGGACTTTTTTTTCCATTTGGGGAGAATGTGAAGAAATAAAATATGTGGTTCCATGCTTGGGAGGCATTATTAAATAGAGCTCCGTCGGCTTCTTTGATGATTTCTTCGAGAGGCTTGTCTGCGAAGGGTGTTCCTTCGATAAGTTTATTTAGGTTATCGATATAAGTTTGTTCATGTTTACCGTAATGGTATTCTATCGTTTCCTGACTGATTACAGGGGCTAAATCATTAATACCATAAGGTAATGGAGGCAATTCGTAAATCATAATTATTTATTTTTCTTTGTTACTTATATAACAATCGTCGGACTAAAAAAGTTTCGTATATCTAAGTATTTTTTTCTGTGACTTGGAGTATACACATTTTTATAATGTCCGATTCATTCTCTAATTACTTGATTTCATTATTTCTCGGGTTTACTCGATGGCTTGGCTATCGATTCACGCATGGCAGTGTCTGCCTCGACATTTTTCATTTTATAATAATCCATGATTCCGAGATTTCCCGAACGGAAGGCTTCCGCCATAGCTCTGGGAACTTCAGCTTCGGCTTCGATTACTTTAGCTCTTGCCTCTTGTGCTTTGGCTTTCATTTCTTGTTCGAGAGCGATAGCCATGGCCCGACGTTCTTCTGCTTTGGCTTGTGCGATGTTTTTATCGGCTTGTGCCTGATCCATTTGTAAAGTGGCTCCAATGTTTTTACCGATGTCGATATCGGCTATATCAATGGAGAGGATTTCAAATGCAGTTCCTGAATCAAGCCCCTTTTTCAATACTAGTTTGGATATGGAATCCGGGTTTTCAAGGACTTGTTTGTGAGATTCAGACGAGCCGATGGACGACACGATACCTTCTCCTACACGAGCCAATATGGTATCTTCACCTGCACCGCCGACCAGTTGACGAATATTTGCCCGTACTGTTACACGAGCTTTGGCTATTAACTGTATACCGTCTTTGGCCACGGCTGTAACCGGCGGTGTGTCGATAACTTTCGGGTTGACAGACATTTGCACGGCTTCGAATACATCGCGTCCGGCTAAGTCAATAGCGGTAGCCATTTGGAAGCCTAAATCTATATTAGCTTTCGAAGCGGATACGAGTGCGTGTACGACGCGTTCTACATGGCCTCCGGCCAGATAGTGAGCTTCTAATTCATCACGCGTGATTGTTTTAAGTCCGGCTTTGTGGGCTTCAATCATAGCTCGAACAATGACTTGTGGCGGTACTTTTCTGATTCTCATCAAGAATAATTGGATAAGAGAGATTCTTACCCCCGATACTCGTGCCGAAATCCATAAAAGGAAAGGTACGAAGTAAAAGAATACAGCGAGTATGGCAATAATGCCAATTAGAAGAAATACGCTTAATCCTACCATAATTTTATTTTTGTTTAGAAGTGTTTATATTATTCCCTGTTTTTTCATTTTCTGTTTCTTTGCAAACAATGACTACCGTGGGTTCTATGCGGATTATTTTTACAGGTGTATCTTCATCAATCAGCTCATTATCTGCGCGGGCTTCGATGGTGTGGATTCCCACGATGATTTTTCCCATAGGGTTTAGTCTACTTAGTGTTACTCCCATGTCGCCGACTTTAATATCAGGGGTTATCGGGGAGGGTACTACCGAGCTTATTTCGGTATGCAGAGACATTTTGTCCAAGCTTCGGGATCGCATAAATCCTATGATGACAGCAATAGTAGTGACGGCTGCAATGAATAATGTTATTACAGCCCCATTTGTCCCGAAGGCCGAATAGGCATAGTAAATTCCACCTCCATAAAATAAGACCGAACATATACCTGCGATGGTAATTCCGGGAAGAAAGAATATTTCCAGTACCGCCAGAACTAGCGCTAATATTATTAATAGTGTAACAGCTAATATATCAAACATATTTCTTAGATTTAGGTTCTATCTATATTTCTTTTGCAAATTATCGAGTTCTATCTTTCGAGCCTGATTTTCGTAATTTTCCGGTTGAGGATAGAGTGTGAGCAGTTGTGATTCCAAATTTTGAATTTCGGACGATAGTCTTTTTAAAGTTGTGCCTTTCGATTTAGTATATTGAGATCGCAGTTCCGAGAGCTTAGTTTCTATTTGAATGATATTCTTACGTAATTCTTTGGACTTTACATATAGATTGCGAGCTTCAAGACTGACGAATTGGTCAAGTTTAGTATAATGGATTCCGTTACAAATTGCAAAGATGAAATCGGGACGAGTCTCTTTTTTTGGTTCCTTGATATTGTCCAATTGTTGCAATAAATCGGTATAATCTGCATTTTCCGGCCAAGACTCTCGAATAGATCGAATCAGAGCTAGCGATTTGATATCGGTTTTGATTTCATCGATGTTATATGTTTGTTTGCTCTCATTCGGGATAAATAGATAGATTGTCACTTTTCCGGGAATTTGTTCTCTATCCGATACAAACCAACCGATGTTTAACATCTCGTCTATTGCCATCATGTAATCGTTGTATATCGAATTGAAGGGCATACCTACGTTTTCGGGTTTCAAGTAGGTGTTATTTTCGAGATTTAAACGGGTGATGAATATGTCGTATCCTCCGATCGAACCTTCTCCATTTGAGGCAAAGTAGAGTGTAACTCCGTCGTTGAGAAAAAATGGATAGGCTTCATCTTGTTCTGTATTGACACCATTGGGTAACGGTATGATGTCACTCCATTTCCCTTCTATCAGTTTATTTTTTGTACATAATTCATATCCTTTACCTTCAAGGGGATATCCGAAAAATACATTGTCTCCGCGTTGGGGAATATAGCCGATCGTGTTTTCGGGAATATCTATGCCTAGTGTTTTATTCGTTCCTATCCGTCCAGATTCGGGGGACATTTTGAAATACTTGAAAAACGAATCGGCATCAACTATCAAACTATCTATGATTTGTACCCGTTCGACATATTGCAACATTAATTTCGCTCTACGTGCACGAGCTATGGCTTTGCCGATAGAATCGGGTATTTGTTTTTTCGCTTTGGACAATGCAGCTGTATATTCTTCATAACTGCTTATGGCATCTTCAAAGCGGTATTGAGCCATATACATGTCTGCTAAATAGTGAGGCGATTCGAGAACTTTACGTTTAGCCCCTATTTTCAGATATTTTTCAGCTTCGTTATATTTTTTCTCGTGAAAAAGGCATACTCCATACCAATGGTTCAACGATCCATCATTGGGGCGGCGTTTCAGTTGTGCCTTGAATACAGGAGCGGCTTCTTTGTATTTACCGGCCTTGTACAACTCTCGTGCTTCGTCAAGCGTCAGTGCACTCGATGAGAAGATTGTCGAGAAGACAATTAGGACTGCAAATGAATATTTTAGAATTTGTCTGAACATTTTCATGTTTGAAAAATTGTACTCAAATATACAATTATTTTTTATTCTGAATGTTGAGAGCGAGAAAATTTTTTAAGAAGTATTCTAAATCGTCATTCGATTTGAACGAATTGTATGGTAAAATGAAAAAAATATAGTTTGACAAATGGAAGATAATGTCTGTCGAGGTATAACGTATATGGGTAATTCGTTTCCATGCTATAGATTCTGTTCGTCCATCGTCGAAAGTACAAGAAAGGCCGTTTTTGTTTATTTCGACTGTTTTTGAAAGTATGGACATACGGCAATCGGGGTGTAGAGCATAAGCGAACCACAGGTAAGAGATGATCATAGGAAATACCAAAAATAAAATGATAAGTCCTACATAAATAAATAGAGGGTTTTGAATGGATAGCCCCACGAGAAGGAGGAAAAAAGATAGAAGCCACCCCCAATTATTATGTAACCAGATTTTCAGTAGTCTGTTAAAATAGTATTGAGGGGATAACTGGTATGAAAAAGTTTCAATATGGGTTCTATTCATACAATGTTTTACTATATACTTCTACAAAGATAATATAATTGATGACAAAATCAAATTTTTGATTTTACCGAAGTATAGTCTATTTTTTATATTGTGTGAATATAGAGATAATATATCGAGGGAGAGAAATTTTAAAGGGGACTTTTTATTGTACAGCTTTTAATAAATTTGACCTATGAAATTTATTCTATTTACTGCTATTTCGTGTAACTTTGCACTCCAAAATAAGACGCAATGCAAGGATTATATTCGATAGGATTACTTATTGTTTCTAATGTGTTTATGACACTGGCTTGGTATGGGCATTTGAAATTGCAAGAAATGAAGGTTATCAATAATTGGCCGCTTTATGGTGTGATATTGCTTAGTTGGGGTATAGCATTGTTCGAATATTGTTGCCAAGTACCAGCTAATCGATTGGGATTTAGAGAGAATGGAGGACCGTTTAGTCTTATGCAATTAAAGGTAATACAAGAAGTAATAACCTTAATCATATTCACTTTATTTTCGGTCGTAGTTTTTAAAGGAGAGTCGTTGCATTGGAACCATATTGCAGCGTTCGGCTGCCTTGTTCTTGCCGTTTATTTCGTATTTATGAAATAAGCGATAATCGTATCGATTTAATGACTAGGTGTAATATAGGGTAGAGCTTTTCCGAAAGGTCGGTTTTGTCCCGACCGATTATTTTGGAACAGATAAGTGCAGTAGAATCGAATGACTTTTATATTGTGTTCGTATCTATCCGATGGATATTCTTATTCTACAACTTGTTGTCCTAATTCTCGACCTTGTGACGGGGAATATTTCGATTCATTACTTAGTCCTATAAATGAGGTTATTTCATTCTTCTCATTTTTAACAATGTACAATTCTACTTGTGAAGAAGATGTAAATAAAGACACTGGCGAGGTATAGTGTTATCAGAGTTAAACACATTGAGCCCGTCTACTGTATTTTAAAGGGCAAAATAACTAAATCGATTCAATATGCTTATTCCAAGCCAGCACAAACGGATCCAATTTAGGAACCTCTTTGGTAGCAATCCTGGCATTCTCACGTCCTACATCAAAGTTATGCTGGTATTCAAAAATCGTTTCAGGCTTGGGTGTATCCTTTGAAAAACTTAAGTCTAAGTCCTATTTCTGAGTTTTAGCTATCGTAACATTAAGATCTTCATTTAGCCGAGTTTTATCTTGGGCAGAGCACTTGATAATGGAATCACTGTCCAGGAAATTATAGAATTTTAAGTTATCAAGTAGAGAAAGTGAACCTGTCCAGGCGAAAATCTATACCAAATTTATGGGTGGTCAGAACCCCAGTCTCATATTGCCTCACCTGTATGATATCTTCACGAACTTTTGAACTTGTCTGTAAAATGAGCGATTGTAGCGTAGTGCGAGTGAAAGGCTGGTCATTATGCTGAAATACGAAACAATCTTGTTTACGCATAAAAACGACTTATACTTTTCCTTTTTCATAAGCAACGTCACGAGTATTTTGCATCAATTCTCATATTGGACGATCTGGTTGTACTCCAGGATTCTTTTGAAGGCCAGTAAGGATATCGTTTGCATATCCTTCCCACATGACCTTCCTTAAAGTTTTTTTGCAAATTCAATTCTTTTTCTTCCATAATTATTATCTAATTTCTAAAATATATTTCCATGTTTGCCAACTCTTCCTCTATTTTACATGTGCACGATATGTAAAAACGCTAACCTACTATATCTCTTATTTTTCATAATAAAAAAGTAAATATAAAACAAAACACCACAAATTTCGCTATCTTTGTCGTGGAACAAAAACAATTATCATCATTCTTAATTATTCATTCAATGCCATAATTTTAATATTCATATTTTTATAATTAAATGTAAAATATATCACTATATTTAGATGTATGAGTTCTAAAGCTAATTTAATCCTGACATCTGACAATTTTTTTGACACCATTGAATTTCAGAGAAAAACAGAAATAGAACAAGTCGCATATATATTGTTCTATGTAACCGAAGTTGCACATCTAAGAAAAGATATGATTTCGGATATAATTGCCGATAGAATACAAGATCAATACGAATCCTTTTTTCAAAGGAATAAAGGAGCCAGTAATTTACATTATAAATCGATAGGAAAGAAACAAGTAGAAAATATACTAAAAGGCAATCCCGAATGGTTCCAAGAAGTGAGTAGCGGCGAATTTGCTGGTTCTGACCGAGGCAAAGAGCTCTTACATATTGACACAATCTAAAAAGGAAGATTTATGGAAAATTTTCGACAAGGATGTAATAAGCAAAATAAGCCTTCAAAAGAAAAAGTTGTTTCTAGATAAAACTTTATCTACAATTCTCTATGTCGTTTGCCTTTTATTGTCTGCAACATTCATTTTCAACAGATATTTTGCTAAAAATGATGAACTTGTCGTTACTTCAGTACAAGATTATGCTAAAAGAATAAATCTGAATGAGTATAACCCTACGAAAAAAGGGATTCTATTTATTTATTATGTTACAGAGTTAACGAAAATGAGAAATGAAGTAGAGGCAACAGCAATACACGACAGACTTATTGAGCTTCAGTGCGAGATGCCACCTCAAGATGAACTAAATGAGTTACTCGATAAGACTGAAATGTTAAAATCTTCATCACAAAATCCCAAAACCTATTCATTAACGGATATTGGAATTAATTATGCAGAATATGTTGTCAATTCGCATATTAAAAAGGATACAGGTCTAATTCTTTCTTGGGAAATAATAACTTCTTTTTTGACTATATTTCTATCTCTACTTGGCTTAACAGCTAATGCTGCATATAAATTCGGGAAACAGCAATAAAGGAATAGGCATTATTTTCTAACGAGTACTAGTATCTGCTTTAAATCCGTCCTCGATTTTACAGCCTTTTCCGGCGAAATAAACCCCGACATACTCTATCGTTTGTAGACGAGGTCTGTCGGAGCCCAAAATGGCTGTTTTTTCCTTTTCCCCCTCTGTTTAGAGGGAGCCGATGAAAAAAACGTTAAATCTTCGTTTTTTCGCAAAAAAACAAGTAAATTTTTGAGGATTCTATCTTTTAAGTCGTAAACTATTGATAATCAGTGGGAATATAATAGCGCATCGTGGAGGTAGTAAAAATGGTTGGCTTATTTGGAAGGATAAAGAAGGAAATACATTAGAGATTCAAACAGTTGGAATAAATAGTTACCAAATGAATGCGATAAATAGAATTATTCTTGTGGGCAATGGGTTTGATTTAGCTCATGGTTTGGCCACCCGATATGCAGATTTTATCAACTGGTATTGGGAACAATGGGAAACCCGTTTATTAAGGAGTTCTCGAAAGATAGAGGATGACGGATTGTTTTCCTTTAGGTTAAAAGACAACGTCTGTCTCGCTAGTTGGTATTTGGTATGGCAATGGTATTATTGCATTCCGCTTCATATATCCAATGATCTTAAAAAATATGACATTATTAATCAAGTAAAAAATGATACTAACGTTTGTGATTATAAGTCATATAGTGCTTTCTTTAATAACATATGTAAACAGATAGAACAGAAAAAGTGGGTTGATATTGAAAATGAGTATTATGAAGCACTTAATAAAGAGTACTTCTCTAATCCCCAGAAACTTAATAGCGAATTCGAAATTGTCAAATTAAAATTAATAGAATACCTCACTAATATTCAAGAGACTAAAATTAATGGAGCGATAATCAACCAAAGTTTAAGAAATAAGATTTTTGCTCCAATAAAAACGAATGAAATTGCAATCAGCGCCCGAGAATATTTATTAAAATTTGCAGCAGAACAATATGCAGGGGTACAAGGTCTATCGTATGCAACTATATATCACCAATTGGAAGATAGAAATGGACATGAAAAAAACAGTCAAGTTCTTGAAAACTTTGCTAAAGAATATGGAACACAAATTAAGTTCTTTGGTATCGAAAGTGTGATCGACAAAAATATCATTCCTGACTCATTACTATATCCCAATAGATTATTGCTACTAAATTTTAATTATACCCATACTGCCGATTTATATATTCCTCAAGGCAAAACAAAAGAGTATTGGTTTCCCATCAATCATATTCATGGTGATTTAGAGAAGCCTGACGACATTATCTTTGGCTACGGTGATGAACTAGATGATAGATATGGTGAACTTGTAAAGCTTTACAACAATGAGCATTTACGCAATATCAAATCCACAAAATATCTCGAAACCGATAATTATCGTAAAATGTTAGCTTTTATTAATTCAGCTCCTTATCAAGTCTATATTATGGGGCACTCTTGTGGTAATTCGGATAGGACCCTCTTAAATACATTATTTGAACATAAGAACTGTATATCTATAAAGCCATTCTACTACATAAAAGAAGATGGTTCTGACAATTATCTTGAAATTATTCAAAACATTAGTCGAAATTTTACAGATATGAAATTGATGAGAGATAGAGTTGTAAATAAAACTTATTGCGAAAGGTTGTTAGATTAACAAATAGCAATCCATAACAAGCATGATAAATAAAATGGTACTAATTTCGGCAAAAGATAAAATAGATTCTCTGTCGGTTGGTATAGGAACGCAAAATCCCGTAACACGGTCGGGAATAAAGTATTTGTATTCAAATCTATAATTTTTTAGAATATAATATCTTTTTAAAAACTTATACAAAGACTCATCTTATTTTCAAACATTTCTTATCGCAACCTTGATAACTCCGTCCTCTCTATTTTCAAAGATACGGTAAGCTTTCTCAATTTCATTCAATGAAAAATGGTGAGTAATGAGTGGCGTGGTATCTATCCTACCCGATTCTATCAAGCGAAGTATCTCTGCACAATCACAACCGTCCACCCCTCCGGTTTTAAAGATAAGATTTTTTCCATACATATCGGGTAAGGGCAAAATTTGAGGTTTATCGTAAAGTGCCACGATCGTTACAATAGCATTGGAACGAGCACATTTCCAAGCCAAACGGAAAGTATCCTCGCTTCCCGCCACTTCCAAAACCACATCAGCACCGCCATGATCGCTATTTTTACGAACAAACTCCTCGCAATGTTCAGGAGTAGTTACCAATATGTCGGGATAATGTTCTTGCAAAAACTGTATTCTTTCCGGGGACTGCTCACAAACAATAATACGCCGGGGATTCTTTAACAAAGCGCACAATAAGGTACAAATGCCGGTAGGACCGGCTCCAATAATCAGAATCGTATCCTCCGATGTAATTTCCGAAATACGTACGGACCAAAAACCGGTTGCCAAAATATCGCCTACAAACAAAGCTTGTTCGTCGCTTACCGTATCTGGAATACGATTCAAACCTTGATCGGCATAGGGCACTCGAACATATTCGGCTTGACCGCCATCGATACGACACCCCAAAGCCCAACCGCCATTGGGATCCATACAATTATTGACATACCCACGACGACAGAAGAAACATTCGCCACAAAAAGTTTCGACATTTACAGTAACCCTATCTCCCGGCTTAATACCTATAACATCTTCTCCCACATCTTCTACGACACCCACCATCTCGTGCCCGACCGTTACTCCCGGTACGGCACGCGGCACGCTACCATGTTTGATATGGAGATCGCTGGTACAAATACTTCCAAGAGTAACCCTCACAATCGCATCGCGCGAATCTTTCAACTCGGGTTTCGGCTTTTCTTGCAATTCAAACTTACCGGGTTCAACGTATGTATATGCCAACATAATATTATCCTTATCATTTTTCAAAACTTCCCTCACAAAGATAGAAGAAACGGATTTCAGAAGCAAGTATTCTTTGTTAAACAGTGTCACTACGAATCAAATAGCAATCTACCGGTGTACTCTATGGCAACTATCAGCTATGTAAAAAGAGTATGACATCAATTAAAAAATATTTACTTCATACAAATACAAACAGCTTTCACAACTTTCTTGTTATTTTTGTATGACTAAAAGAGTGTTAATATGAAAAACCGAACAAAAAAATTGTTTAAGATTACGGGTATTACACTGGGAGCGTTGATAGTCTTTCTCTCGGCAGTAATCGCTTTCTCCATAAATTTTATATTTACGCCTGAAAAATTGACCCCCATCGTATTAAACGTAGCCAATCAAAACATAAATGCCAAGCTCGATATGAATAGCGTAGAGCTGACCTTTTTTTCAACTTTTCCCCGTTTTGGAATAAAATTGGAAAATGGCACATTGGTATCAAAGGCTATCCGTGATTCTTTATGGCAACGTACCGACACATTAGCCACTTTTCGAAAAGCCGTTGCCGTAATCAATCTCGTCGATTATTTGCAGCAAAAAAAAATCAGTATCAACCGATTATCATTGGATAGTACAAACATATACGCCTTTAAAGGAAAAGATGGAATCGCCAACTGGAATATATTGATCGCCGACACGACAAATACACCCGATACAACAACCGCTACTTCGCCAATTATTAACGAAATAGACATCAAGCACGTTTCGCTACGTCATACCACGGTCACTTTCGACGATCGGGAAACGAATGTATTCGCCAATCTATGGGATGCAAATCTTAAATTAAAAGCAAATTTAAAGAAAGAACAGTCTACGTTAACGTTGGATTTCAACAACAAAAACATTCTGTTCTGGCAAAATGGTGAATTACTGGCTCATCGTATCGCCACCCACCTACAAACCGACATCGAGCTAAATCGTTCGAAACGGGCTCTTTCCTTGCACGATGCTATGATGGAGATTAACGGCATAAAATTAGACATACACGGCTCTATCTGCAAAGACACAACCGCACAAGCGTTAGATATCGATCTGCAATACGGGCTACATGCACCTTCGTTGGAAACAGTCCTTCACATGATTCCCGAAAGTATTCTCAAAAAAGAAAAAGTTTCGGCCAAAGGCGACGTTACAGTTAATGGCAATCTAAAAGGTCTATATGGAAAAGGGAAAATGCCATTAGCTACATTAAAAATAGAAATAAACGATGCATCCGCCCAATATGCCCAATTGCCCTATGGAATAGATGAACTTAAAGCCAACTTTTTCGGACAGATAGACTTAATGCGGCAATCGCCATCTTATCTCGATCTTAAAATATTTCACTTCAAAGGAGCTCATACCGATATCTTGGCCGACGCCAAAGTAAATGATCTATTAGGCGATCCCGATATCTCGTTTCATACCCAATCTACGATAGACCTAACGGCATTGGCACAAACGTTCCCTTTACAAGATGGTGTGAGTATCGAAGGGAAATTAGATGCCGACATGAACGTGCGTTGCCGTTTGTCATCTATCAAAAAGAAAGACATAGGACGAATTCGGGCCAAAGGAAAAATAAATATGAGCAAATTGGCTTTACGAGATAAAAATAAGAAATTCGAATTCACGAGTGATGCCTCATTGTCTTTCGTGGGAAACGATGTATTAGGAGCCCATATCGAAATAGGGAATATGGCTTTTCACTCAACGCGATTAAACTCATCGATAAACAATCTATCGGCTTTAATAAAAACGACCAACCCACAAGATACTACACGAATCGCTCTTGTAGAGTGTAAACTAAATGCAAACAAATTAAAAGCTTCCCTACCGGATACATCAAATTTATTTTGTGGGAAAACCGTTGCAACCGTAAAATTACAACCGACAGAAAACAATCCTACCCGACCCGAAATAGGATTCGCATTAGAAGCCGACACCTTGTTCTGCCGTCTCGGAGATACTAAATTGGGCATGGACAAAGCCGGGATTACAATAACGGCACAACAATTAAAAGACTCTTTGTGGATTCCAAAAGGCATAGTAGGTTTTAATCGGCTTTTTGTACGTACCCGACAATCGGCTTTACCTATTCGAATGCAAAAGACTGCAATTTCAGTCGGTAATCGAGCTATTACTTTACATAACGCGACCATGAAAATAGGAAGATCCGATTTAACGGCGACCGGTGCGATTCACGATTTATACGGCGCTATGCGTCACAATAAAAAACTACGGGCCACATTAACACTTTCCTCTAAGAATCTAAATTGTAACCAGTTAATTCGGTCTATTTCTTTCCCAAAAGACACTGCTCAAATCGAAACTGAATCCGACACTACGTCGACTGCCCTAAAACTATTCGTTATTCCTCGAAATATCGATTTTGAATTACAAACCAATTTGAATCGGGTTCGTTACGGGAAAATAGTTTTCAAAAACGTACACGGTGCAATAGATATACGCAATCAAGCCATTCACCTCAAAGAGCTCAGTATGGAAGGAATGGATGCGACTATGCGCACGACGCTGATCTATCAAGCCCGACAACCAGAGCAAGGATATGCTGGATTCGATTTCAAACTTCATAATATCAATATAGGGAAACTTGTCGATTTTATTCCTTCGTTAGATACCATTGTCCCCATGCTACGGTCATTTCAAGGAACTGTCGATTTCAATGTATCGGCCGAGTCGGGCTTAGACTCATGCCTCAATATAAAAATACCCTCGTTACGATCGGCTATCCATGTTGAAGGCGATAGCCTCGTCCTTCTCGATGGTGAAACTTTTGCCGAAATATCGAAAAAATTTTTCTTCAAGAACAAAGAGAGAAATTTGATCGACAGTATCTCTGTCAACATCAGTGTCGAAGACGGTAATGTAACCGTCTACCCGTTTGTAATAGAAATGGATCGCTACCGGGCTGCCGTAGGTGGGAACCAAGACTTGGATATGAATTTCAATTATCACATATCCATACTCAAATCGCCCATACCCTTCAAACTGGGACTGAATATTTCGGGAAATTTAGATAAAATGAAGTTCGGTATGGGCAAAGCCAAATACAAAAACGCTGTCACACCGGTAGAAATACACAAAGTCGACAGTACTATTGTAAATATGGGAGAACAAATTGTTCGGGATTTCAAGAAAGTCATGCGACGACAATTGCCACAAACACAAACCACCAACTAATAAGTATCATGTTCGATAAACCCATATGTCATATAAAATTGCCCTATCTTCTTCCCGAGATTACACAGAAATACTTAATGTATGGAAAAACTCTGCAAGAAGTTCCCTTTACTTTTTAAGTGAAAAAGATGCACTTTATGTTCCCTTCTACTTTCGATGCATTTAATTGGCATATATGAATGCGGGAATAAGGTAAAGGCAATTTTGTTGTCTGACAGAGTACATATTGTTTGGCAGGTATGTGTCAATTCATATTGAGAAAAAATAGGGCGCTCATAGACTAATTCACTCAAGACTGCATACAACTTATGTGGACGTGCACGGCAAATTTTAAACGGATTATTTTATCATCTTATGCTTTATTGCGATATTTGCGTTACGATAAATCTGTAACGGAATGATTGAAATAGTATGAAGCCTAATAATCCTTTTCTTATTTCGGGATATTACAGCCCAGAACTCTTTTGCGACAGGGAGCAGGAGACTAGAGTTATTCTCGAAGCTCTCCACAATGGACGCAACGTGACATTGATAGCACCCCGTCGTATGGGAAAAACCGGGCTGATCCGTCATGCCTTTTACCGTTTGAAAGAGCAGCAGCCAGATATCGATACTTTCTATTTGGATATCTATTCAACCCAGTCATTAGGCGATTTTGTACGATTATTTGCCAGTACAGTGTTGGGACAGCTGGACTCCGCCCCGCAAAAGGCTTTGAGTCGTATAAGTAAGTTTGTCCGCAGCTGCCGCCCCGTGTTTACTTTTGACGAATTGACAGGTGTTCCTAAGGTGACGATAGATGTGGCTCCGGCCGAGGAAGAAAACACTTTGAAAGAGATATTCGAGTATCTGGGCTCGTCAGAGAAACGATGCTATGTTGCCATAGACGAGTTCCAGCAGATTGTTGAATACCCGGAGAAAGGTGTTGAAGCATTGTTGCGCTCCTATATCCAGTTCCTGCCCAATGTAAATTTTATCTTTGTCGGCAGCAAACAACGTCAGATGCAGGAGATGTTCACTTCGTCGAGAAGGCCGTTCTATCAAAGTACGCAACCGCTTACAATCGGTCCGATACAACGGGACGAATACGCAAGTTTTGCAACAGGGCATTTTGCCGAGCACAATGTGAAATTGCATCAAGAAGTTTTCAATTCAATATATGAAAAGTACGAGGGTCATACCTGGTATGTGCAGTGTCTCCTTAACCGCCTGTACGGGTTCGATCGGAATGTGGATATGGAACTGGTTTCATACGTCACAGGGCAGATTTTATCCGAGTATAGTTACATGTATGCAGACTTGCTGAAAACATATTCTTTCGGTCAGGTGTGCCTGTTGAAAGCTATTGCCCGAGAGGGGTGTGTCAAAGAAGTGCTGGCTGGAGATTTTATCAGTCGACATCGGCTTCGTGCGGCGAGCAGTGTCAGTGCTTCATTAAAGAAACTGCTCGACAACGAATTGATCTACCAGACACCTTGCGGGTATATCATTTACGATCGTTTTATGAGTGAGTGGTTGCGGAAACAACCATTCTAAAATAGCGGAAATATTAAATAGAACTTAGAAAAATCATTATGGCGGTAAAAAAGTCAGAACTATATAGTACATTGTGGAAATGCTGTGACGAACTTCGCGGCGGTATGGATGCAAGTCAATACAAGGATTATGTGTTGGTCATTCTTTTCGTTAAATATATCAGCGATAAAAAGCGTAATGACGAAGGTTTCGATATAGATATACCTAAAGGTTGTTACTTTGAGGATTTTGTCGCTCTCAAAGGTAACCCGAATATTGGGGAGGAGATGAATAAAAAGATGGCTGCTCTTGCCGAGGAAAATCAACTTGGTGGCGTTTTTGTAGCCGATTTTGAAGATGACACCAAGCTGGGCAAAGGAAAGGACAAAGTTGAAACTTTAAGTAAACTTATTGCCGTTTTCCAGAATGAGAACCTCGATTTTAGCAAAAATAGAGCGGCAGATGACGATCTTATAGGTGATGCTTATGAGTATCTGATGAAGAATTTTGCCACAGAGAGCGGTAAGAGTAAAGGCCAGTTTTATACTCCGGCCGAGGTCAGTCGTGTGATGGCCGAGGTTATCGGGTTAGGAAATGCCAAAAATGGGAAAAAGACGACTATCTATGACCCTACTTGCGGCTCGGGTTCCCTGCTTCTTCGTGCTATGTGTGAAACTCCCGGTGGGGCAACTCTCTATGGTCAGGAAAAAGATAATGCTACTGTCGGTTTGGCAAAAATGAATATGATTCTTCATAATGAAATCTATGCCGATATCAGACAAGGCGATACGATTAATGATCCTCAATTTAAGGAAGGCGACCAGTTAAAGACCTTCGACTATATTGTCGCAAATCCGCCTTTTTCAACAAAGTCGTGGTTGAAGAGTGCAAAGTTCGAAGATGAATACCATCGTTGGGGCGAAGGCATTAAAATCGGTGTTCCGCCGGAAAAGAATGGCGATTATGCTTTCCTTCTCCATATCGTACGCTCTCTGAAACAGACCGGCTGTGCCGCCTGCATTTTGCCTCATGGTGTCCTTTTTAGAGGCAATGCCGAGGCTCAGATTCGTAAATATCTCGTTGCCGAAAAACGGTATATCAAGGGCATCATAGGACTCCCTGCCAACCTTTTTTACGGTACAGGTATTCCGGCTTGTATCATCATTATAGAAAAGTCGGAAGCAGCAGGGCGTAAGGGAGTGTTTATGATCGATGCCAAAGGTGGATATATCAAAGATGGAGCCAAGAATCGTCTGCGAGAGCAGGATATTCGTCGCATTGTCGATGTGTGGCAAGCACAACGCGATGTGCCTCATTATGCGCGCTTTGTGCCTATGGAGGAGATTGAACGTAACGATTACAATCTCAACATTCCTCGCTATATATCTGCTCCCGATACGGAGATTCTGCAAGATATCGATGCACACCTTCATGGAGGCTTGCCCAAACATGATATAGACCAACTCGATACCTATTGGGAGGTATGTCCGTCGCTTTGTGATGACCTCTTTTGCGACCATCTTACGCGCAAAGGTTACTATTCTTTGAAGTGTAACCCGGAGGCAGTGCGTGATGCTGTTACCGGGAATGTAGATTTCCGTAATCAGAAAGAGGTGTTCCAGAAGAGCTTTGCCGAGTGGTGCGATTCTCACCGGGCTCAACTTTACGCTCTCCTCCCGGGTTTTGCTCCCAAGAAACTTATCGAGCAGCTGGGTAACTCGTTGTTGGCTGTCTTCGAGGTAGATAAGTCGCTTGTCGAGGCGTATGATGTCTATGACAGTTTGATGAACTACTGGGGTGAAACGATGCAAGATGATTGCTATATGATTTCGTCCGGAGGCTGGACGGTGCAACTGTACACGCCACAACCAGCTTCCAAGAAGAAAGAGAAAAAGGCTGCTACGCCCGAAGATGTCGTTTGCGACCTGCTACCTGTACCAATCGTTATCGACGAGTATTTTGCAGAGAAGCGCGATGTTATTGCTGCGGCCGAGGAGTTGCTGGCACAAAATGAGACACAGTTTGCGGAATTGGTTGAGGAGCAGGCGGAGAATTACCTCGATGAGGGCAACTTCCCCGATGGTAAGATGACTGATGCCAATATCAAGAAACGAATGAAGGCGCTCGATAAAAGAACCGATGCCGACGAAATTGCCGTACTGCAAAAGTATCTCGACCTCAAAGGCGATATATCACTCAATAAGAAACTGATCAAGGAGCTCAAGTACGACCTGCTTACTGCTCTTGTCGTCAAGTATGCCGATTTGTCCGAGGCGGATATCAAGCGCTTGGTTATTGAGCGGAAGTGGTTCGCATCGCTTGCCTTGCGCCTTGACGGTGAGATGCAGCGTATCAGTCAGCAGCTCACTTCCAAAGTTTCGGCTCTTGCGGAGCGTTATGCCCAGACGCTCCCCGAGATTGATGCCGAGATAGCCGATTTGGAGGGGAAGGTCGCTGCACATTTGAAACAGATGGGATATTGATCTAAAAGTTGAGGTTGTAAGTGGGCAGATTGATAATTATTAAAGCGTAAGTAATGGATATACCACAAGGATATAAACAAACCGAGTTGGGAATAATACCTGAAGATTGGGAGGTTTTTCTGATAGGTGAACTAGGGTACACCTATAGTGGATTATTGGGTAAAACAAAATACGACTTTGGTACTGGAAATGCAAATTATATCTCATTCCTAAATATCCTTACCAATCCGTATATTAATATCAAGAAACTAGAAAGGGTAAGAATTAAAGTGGGTGAGCGACAAAATCAAGTCGCAAAATATGATTTATTTTTTAATACCTCATCGGAGACACCGGAGGAGGTTGGAATGTGTTCGGTATTACTTAGCGATTGTCCCAACACTTTTTTGAACAGTTTTTGTTTCGGATATAGACTCTATGATAACAGAAAAGTCGATGGCCAATTTATGTCATATTTTTATAGAAGTAAATCTGGACGAAATGTGATGTCAATATTGGCACAAGGTGCGACGAGGTATAATCTATCAAAGAATAGTTTTTTGGAATCAAAAATAGCTCTCCCTGCTATTACTGAGCAACAGTCTATTGCGGAGGCGCTGAGTGATATAGATGGATTGATTGTGGCATTGGATAAGAAAATCGCCAAGAAACGCCTGATTAAGCAAGGGGCGATGCAACAACTCCTAACCGGCAAAAAACGTCTCCCCGGCTTTTCTGGCCCATGGATGGAAAGGAAGTTAGGAGCAATTTCTCATATTAAAACGGGTAGTTGCAATGGAGATCAAGCTGTTGATAACGGTAAATATCCATTTTTGTACGTTCACAGAAGGTTTATGCGATTGATTCATATTCCTATGATGGAGAAGCTATATTAGTGCCAGGGGAAGGTGGTATTGGTAGTATATTTCATTACATTAATGGTAAATTTGACTATCATCAAAGAGTATATAAAATTAGTGACTTTGCAGATAATGTGTGTGGTAAATATATATTCTTCTATATGTCACGATATTTTGGAGAGTACGCATTATCTTTAACTGTTAAGGCAACAGTAGACTCTTTAAGATTACCTACTTTTGAAGAGTTTGTAATTTGTATGCCTCTGAATATCGAAGAACAGCAAGCGATTGCTACAATTCTGAACGATATGGATAAAGAGATAGACGACCTTGAAGCCCAGCGAGATAAGTACCGCCTCTTAAAATCGGGCATGATGCAAAAGCTATTAACGGGACAAATAAGATTAAAGATAAAATAGACTTATGGACACAAACATCGGGGCAAAGGAGCGTGTAACGCAAAACAGGTTGATAGGGCTTTTTAAGAATGTCTTAAAGTACACCTATCTCGGAAACTGGGAGACTCGTGAGGGTAACGCTAATATCGAAGAAACGTTGCTCACGGCATACCTCTCGCGGCGTGGCTATACCGACAAAGAGATACGGAGTGCCATCGCTAAATTCAAGCAAGCGGCAAACTCTCTTGGTGGGGGATTATATAACGCCAACAAGGAGGTGTATACTTTGTTGCGCTATGGCGTGAATGTACAGGCCGAGGTGACCGAAAAGAAAAAGATGGTACACCTTATCGACTGGGCGAACCCGATGGAGAATGATTTCCAGATAGCCGAGGAAGTAACCATTCAAGGCGAAAGTGACCGCCGTCCCGATCTGGTCGTTTATGTCAATGGTATTGCTCTTGTCGTAATCGAGCTCAAGCGTAGTACGGTCTCTGCTCACGAGGGTATTCGCCAGAATATCCGTAACCAGCAGGACGGTTATATTCCTCGATTCTTCACGACCATACAGTTACTTTTTGCGGGTAACGATACTGAGGGATTGCACTATGGGGTAATCAAAACTCCCGAAAAATTCTGGTTGCGTTGGAAAGAACCGTGTGGCGAGCCGTGCCAGCCATCGCATTTTACAGTGGGTGAGTATCCCAATGAGTTGGATCGTAGTGTCTTGCAATTCTTTGAGCCTGCAAGATTGTTAGAATATATTCATGACTTTATCATCTTTGACGGAGGGGTAAAGAAGGCGGCCCGTCCCAATCAATATTTCGCCGTCAAAGCAGCTCAACCCAGGGTTCGCAAGAAGCAAAACGGTATTATATGGCATTCGCAGGGTTCCGGCAAATCGCTTACGATGGTATGGCTGGCTCAGTGGATACGTGAAAACATAAGCGATGCTCGTGTTGTAATCATTACCGACCGTGATGAGTTGGACAAGCAAATAGAATCAGGCTTCAAGGATGCTGGGGAGCAAATTCAGCGGGCCAAGAGTGGTGGTAAGCTGATTGAGATGCTCAATGCTGCCGAACCATGGTTAATTTGTACGTTGATTCATAAATTTGGCAATAAGAATGGCGGCGATGCCATATCGGTAGGTAATAAGAAGGCCGGTAAGTCGCTCGATGTATATCTAGAAGAGTTGGCTAAATCTCTTCCGGCGGATTTTCGGGCTAAGGGTAATATTTATGTCTTTGTCGATGAGTGTCACCGCACGCAGGGAGGTTTGATGCATGAAGCCATGAAGCACATAATGGGGGACAATGTGATGTTGATAGGCTTTACTGGGACTCCTTTGCTTCATACGGATAAGAAGAAATCCATAGAGACCTTCGGCTCATATATTCATTGCTATAAGTTTAATGAGGCTGTAAAAGACGGGGTTATTCTAGACTTACGCTACGAAGCAAGAGATGTTGAGCAGTATTTGGGTAAACGCGAGAAAATTGATGAATGGTTTGATTCGAAGACTAGAGGCTTGAGTTCGGTCGCTCGAGCAGCTCTGAAAGAGCGTTGGGCAAAGATAGAAAAGCTATTTAGCAGTAAGGAACGTATCGACCGCATTGTCGCGGATATTTGCCAAGATATGAGTACTAAGCGGGCTTTAGTAGGCGGCTATGGAAATGCTATGCTTGTGGCTGATAGTATTTATCAAGCGTGTCGTTACTGGGAGGTATTTCAATCAACTGAGTTGAAGGGACATTGTGCTGTGGTTACAAGTTACGATGCAAGTACTACATCGGTAAAAGACGAGTATCAGGGTGATGGTGAGACTGAGGATCTAACAAAATATGAGATATACCAAAGAATGATTGGTAACAAAACTCCTGAACAGTTTGAGGCATGGGCGAAAAAGGAGTTTGTAGACCATCCTGGAGACATGAAGTTGTTGATCGTCGTAGATAAATTATTAACCGGATTTGATGCACCGTCGGCTACCTATCTTTACATTGACAAAAAAATGCGTGATCACAATCTTTTTCAAGCAATTTGTCGTGTGAATCGGGTAGATAGTGAGGGAAAAGATTATGGGTATATTATTGATTATCAAGATCTGTTTGGAGCGGTAAAGAGTGCGATAGAGGATTATACAAATGGGGCATTTGATGGTTATGATGCCGACGATATTAAAGGACTTCTTTCGAATCGTCTTACCGAAGGTCGCAAAGCCTTGGAAGAGTCATTACAGGCAGTATATACAATGTGTGAAGTGATACATCCGCAAACGCGAGAAGGCTATTTTGCCTATTTTGTATATGCCGAAACAACCCTTGTGGAAGATCAGCAAAAAGAGTGTGAGGAAAATGCCAATAAACGCGAAACCTTCTATAAGCTTGTGTCGCGTTTGGTGCGTCGTTATATTGATATAGCCAATGAGATGGAGCAGGCTGGCTATACCGCTGAGGAGGCTGCCGATATCAAAAAGCAGGTCGATTATTTCAATAATATCAAAGATGAGATAAAATTAAAAAGTGGAGATGCACTTGATTTGAAATATTACGATCCGGCAATGCGTCAGCTTATTGATAACTATGTGCGGGCTGAAGATAGTGAAAAACTGGTCGACTTAGCCGATATTTCATTCCTCGACTTGATAGATACGCAGGGTGATGAGGCAATCGATTCTCTGCCAAAGAAAATCAAGCAAAATGAGCGTTCTGTCGCTGAAATCTTGGCGGCGAATATGCGCAAAATGATTATCAGCGAACGACCGAACAACCCGGCTTATTTTGATAAAATGTCTGATTTGCTCAACCATCTGCTTCAAGAACAGAAAGATGGAAAGATCCAATATAAGGAATTGATAAAGAAACTCATCGAAAAACTAAAAGAAGCTCGGTCGACTATCAAGATAAAATATCCTGTAACCATTGATACAAAGGGTAAACAGGCTCTTTATGACAATCTTGGAAAAAATGAAGCTTTGGCTCTCCGAGTTCACGAAACAATCAAAGCAAATGCGCGTGATGGTTTCAGAGATATGGATAGTAGTGGCTTGAAAAAGATGAGAGCTCTTCGTCGGGCAGTTGAGAATGTTTTGCAAGGGATGGAGCAGGTGAAGATTGATGATATTATGCAATTGATAGTTGCACAAAAAGAGTACTAATGACGGTTATTGAGGTTGCTAATATATCTGTGGAGGTCGAGTGGAAAAATATTAAAAATGTGCATCTTACAATATATCCACCAAATGCTCGTGTTCATGTGTCTGCTCCTAATGGCATGACGGAGGAGGCAATACGGTTATTCTTGATTACTAAAATGTCGTGGATAAATCAACGTATATCTCAAGTCCTTGATCAGAGTCGCCAACCACCCCGTGAATATGTCTCTGGCGAGAATCATTACTTCAAAGGTCACAGATATCGTTTGAAAGTTTTATATCATAACGCACCTGCAAAAGTTGAGATTCAGGGTAATGAATATATTAAGCTATATGTTCGTGAAGGGGCGACGGAAGAACGTCGAGCAGAGGTGTTGCGAGAATGGTATCGCTCAGAACTCAAATTGATGCTCCATCCACTTATTACCAAATGGGAAAAAATATTAGCGGTGAGTGTGAATAAATGGGAAGTTAAGCAAATGAAAACATTATGGGGAAGTTGTAATCATCGTACGCGGAATATTATTTTTAACCTTGAATTGATCAAGAAGCCTGTTCATTGTATTGAATACATTGTGGTTCATGAGTTATTGCATATTAAGGTCCGTCTGCACAATGAAGAATATACGGAGTTATTAAATTGTTATTTTCCTAATTGGAGAAGTTTGAAGGACGAGTTGAATGAATTTATTGTATAGTAAGATTTTTCAACTCACGGGCACTCTTTCTTGAGTGCCTTAAGGAATATTCAAGGTGATAAGAAGAATTTAAACCTAATATATATGCAGATTCCCGAATCCGAAAAACTTACGACTAACTGTCTTGGGCGAATTTTCGACAAGACGGTGGCGACGTATAAGTATTTCTGGTTCCTGTCTTTGATGCAGGAGCATGCTCGGACGGGAAATCTTCGGATGGATGTTTGGGAACTGGTGATTCGGATGGTGGCTAATGCCTGGTATCCGATTCATTATTTCAGACTGTCGTTTGGCAAGAGTGACTCGTTGTTCGAGATTGTGACAGAACTTCAGAAAGAGACGAACCTGCCCATTGATGCAAGTCAGAAGATAATTATTGAGGAACTACGTGGCCGGTTGGGGGAACAGGCGATACGAAGTCGATTGCGTGTTCTTACGCTTAATGTCCCGTATCGTTTCCTTCGTCCTTGGATTGATACCTCTGATGATCGGGAGATGATTCGTCGCTCGCAGACGTTGGAGAATAGCTGTTTGTATGCACTGTATAAGGATCGCAGTTCTTTTTACATAGAACTTAATCCGTCTTGGGATTCCTATCTGCATGCCCATTACGGTATATTGGTCGATTTCGCTTATTGGAATCTGACACAGTTCCTCCAAGTGCGGAATCCGAATGTCCCGGCTATATCCAATAAGTTGATAAAGCCTGAAACGCGTGCACCTCTTACAGCGCAACATCGGTATTGGAATACAATTATGCAGATTGCAGGTCCGATAGAATGTATTTATACAGGACGACAGCTCCATACAGGCGAATACGAACTGGATCATTTTATTCCGTGGAGTTTCGTTTCGCATGATTTGCTTTGGAATCTGGTGCCGGCTGATGGGAGTGTCAATTCGTCAAAAAGCGATCGATTGCCAGATTTGGAGCGTTACCTTCCTAAGATGGCGCATCTGCAATATCACGCTTTGCAGACTTATCTGGAAGCCGGTCGAGATAGTCGCATATTGGAGGACTATCTATCGTTGGGACATACGCCTCGAGAACTTGTACTCATGAATGAGGAAAACTTTCTGGAGCTTTACAAGCGTACCTTCGGGCCGATGAACCAGATTGCGTTGAATATGGGGTTTGAACCCTGGAAAGGTTAAAGTGATGGAACCGATAAAGATAAATCATCCCTATCTTACGGCAATCAAGAGGTCGCGGTTGTCGGCTCCGGCTCGTTATCTGCTTCAGCATGGTTTGCTGGAGGGGCGGATTCTCGATTTTGGATGTGGCCTCGGTTTCGATACGGATGAACTGAGACGGCAGGGACATGATATTACGGGGTATGATTGCTATTATCGTCCGGAATACCCCGAAGGGGAATTCGATACGATTATGTGCATTTATGTCTTGAACGTGCTGGAACCTTATGCACAGGCCGAGGTGATGATGGATATCGACCATTTGTTAGCTCCACAAGGGACAGCCTATTTTGCTGTTCGTCGAGACTTGACAAAAGAGGGATTCCGCATGCATCCCATCTATCGAAAATACACTTACCAGTGTAACGTTCAATTACCTTATCCAAGTCTGGTTTGCAATTCAGGCTTCGAGTTGTATCAGTATCAGCGATGAAATAGATCACTTATTGTAGCCTCATGAATTGTACCTGTTATAAATGTAGGTTCAAGCTTAACTTGTCTCTGTATCCGTTTGCGTAGACGAATTCTTTGGTTTTGGATGTAAAATGGGGATTATAGGCATGTATGATTCGATGGTGATTTGGACATAGAATAACAATGTTGCTAAAATTATTATTGAGAGAGGTGCTAAAAGGATCTATATGATGTGCATCAATCACATGGTATTGTCCTCCATAGGGTAATGTAATGAGTTGGCCACATATCTGACAGCGATATCCATACAGTTTCTTGAGATTCAGGCAGACATTTTTATCTATTCTTCTGATTCTTGCTAAATGTGGCCTCTCGATAATTTGGGCTGTTTCGTCATTCAATAATAAACTTTCAAGCAGCGACTCTTCGATGGGGTGAGCTATAAGCTCTTGTTTCGCTTGGTTTATTTCCTGAGCGGGAATCGAAATTGCCTCCCAGATGTCTTTATTCGCAGTCGCATAGAACACGATAGAACTTCGTAGTTCGTTTGGAATTCGAATGTTGTGTGTCTTGACCCCTTGTTGAGTAAGTTCTTTTTTTAGAGCCAGCTGCTGTTCAAGGTATTGTGTTAACTCCGGAAAAGCAAGACGCATCGCCTTGGCAAAAGGGTGGTTGGGACTATACCTCACCTGATACATCTCAGGATGGTTGGGATATCGTTCTCTATTGAAATTTTGATTGATAACATCTATATCTGTGAAGAGCTGATCATCCCACATTATAGATATTTTTCGAGCCTCACCAATAGACAGTTTTCCGAAAAGCTCAATAAATTGGTTGAGTAACGCTGTGCGGATGGTAAAGCCTTGATACAAAAAGCTTTTGTCTATATCTTTTAGATATATCAGTTCCATAAGATCGATGAAAAAGTGTGGCGATATATTTTATATTTCCTCCAGCCCTATTGACTTGAGGTATTTGTAGGTACCGTTATAAAACTCAGGTAGTCGGGTTGCATCCTCAGGGAATCCATCGACGGTCTTGTTGGGATTGCCTTCTGGAACGCAAATGACCATGCCGATACGAGCCCGTGTTAGAAGTACCCGGTAGGCATTTAGCATGTATTTCCTTCGCTCAAGGCTGCTTTCTGTTTGTCCGGCCTCTTCGCGCCAGGCTGTTCGGCCGTTGAAATTGAAGTATCGCCAACTTCTGTTTTCGCAGCGCAGATCGGCATCCCAAAGGACGCAGGTATAATCCAGTTCGAGCCCTTGTACCTGGATCTCGGTTACCGCGTCCTCAAGATAGTTTGAAGACCTAATGTCAGTCTTATCCATCAGGAACCAGTGAACGGCGTTTTCATCGCCTTGACCTAGAACATCGACGGCCAGTGGCTTAAAACGTGCGGCAGTCTTGCTGACGAGAACTCCGGATCGTTGTGAGCCTCGGGTGTGCTTGCGTAGCCAAGCCCTTGCCTTGGCCATATCTCGGGTCAGGACAATCGGATAGTGCGCTTTGATCGTGTCATACAGCGCAGCGGCATCCGGGTTGAAGGAGAGCAAGGCGTGCACAAAAGCGGAGAGGTTCTCGGCTCTAAATGAACGCAGGCTAACCCCCAGATGGAGTTCCGGAGAGAAGGTCACTTTGTCATTACCGGCTAGTAGCTCATTGACTCGTCCTTCGGCATATTCCGCCTCGGTTAGCTTGTCGGAGATGTAGATCCTCCAGTGTGTGAATTTCTCGTTGAGTGCCTTGATCCATTCTGAAATGCCGGCCTCTCCGGTGTTGATCTCCTGACCGCCACCGACCAGGCATACGATCGTTGCCCAATCCTCCCGTTGATCCAGCGACCAAATAAGGAAGGCCGCTTCGGAGTAGGGGAAGTTCTGGATCTTGAGTTTGTTGCCGTAGGTTCCTCCGCGTTTGAGGTAATCTGCGAGCCGCTTGTGGGTCCATGAACGCTGCGCTTCGTCAAAAATGGCGACATGTTCCACCTCTCCATAACCGGCTTTGGCAAGCTTGATCGCTTTCTTGGGATCAATCTCAAGGACGCCATTCTCAATCGGAGTTTTTAGCTTGGCTAGCATGTTGTCCCGATAACGGTGGATAATCTGGATGAATTTGCCAACCTCCCTTCGCGAATCCGACCGATTCTTTTTCTCGCCCCGAGCTTGGCACTTTTTCTGGTTGTCGATGGCCAGAGCCTCGGTCAGTACCGCGACTAATGGCCCATTGCCCGAAAGATAGACGGCCCCTTCGTCTTCGCTTAACTTTTCACCATTCTGATAGGATTGTTTAACGGCAACATCCAGCCCGACCAACGTTTTCCCGGCTCCCGGTACGCCTGTAACAAAGCAGATACTCTTTTCGCCCTTCTCTCGACTGGTCTTGATCACATCGAGGATATATGCAATCGTGCGATCTGTCGATACCTTGTCCGCTTCGTGGCGGGTAATGTCCTCTACCGAATGGTTCTCGTAGAGCCTTTGGGCAGCCTCGATGATAGTCGGAGTGGGTGAGTAGGGGCTGATGATCCAGTCGGCTCCCAGACTTGGATCTGGCGCTGTGGCTCCAGCATGTGCCAGAACATCGGCAGTGAGCTGTTGTAGACCAGCTGGCCCTGTTAACAGGGGGTTGTATATGGAATCATCATATACAGAGGCTTGGAATACGCTTGAACTTTTACTGATCCAGGGGTGTATGAGAATGGGGACAATGATCCTGTTTTGGCTCAGCAAGTGAAAATTCTTCAGATCCAAAGCATAATCTAATACTTGCTCGATATATGACCGCATATTCTCCTTCTTAGCCTCTTGTCTTGTCTTGAATTCGAGGCAGAAGATAAGCCCACGAAGCAGCAGAACGACATCAATTCGCTTTCCGAGTCGTGGAATGTCGTACTCGAAAATGACCTGTCCATCTTCATTCTTCCACGGTTGCAGCGTCTCCTGCATGATGTGGATCTCGTCGGTCCAGGCTTCATTGGTTGTGGTCATAGCAACTCCGTGATAGTTATTCACGAAAGTTCCCAACAGAGCCTCAGGAGACTGCTGTAAAAATTCGTGTATCGTGGCGTGATATAGACAACGAGTCATAACTAATAGATTATGGGGCGTGTTTCCCGAATATCGATGAATACAAAATTAAGATAAATCTAACAAAATCGGTCATTTTGATCCTGTAATGTTTTTGATGGGAGGGACATCCGAAGGAGAACCTCTCCAGCGAGAGGTACGACAACGGACGATTGTGAGTTCAGCTCCTTTTCATCCGGCAGCAAGGTAAGAGCCCGGAGCGAAATGCCAACCTCAGGCCCCGGTGGGGTTTCCGCAGCGAAAGGCCTCTTTCGGTGGGGCCCTTTCCCCGCGGAAAAGGTTGTCGTATTCGCTCCGGCCCGCTTTTGAAGATGCTACCGATGGAAAGGAGAAAAACCATGCTTCGGCTGTGTGTTGAGGTCCCCGTTTTCCGGCCCATCTTTCATCCAAAGGTCTCGATCCCCGCTGCCATCTAAGATCAATTTGTTGCCCATTTTTCTCGCATTTGAACCACGATGGGGTTCGGCGGTATAAGTTTACTCTGCGGTGGTTTTTGAGGTGTACGGCCTGTTTCTGCGGTTCCTATCGTGTGTTTATCGGGCCTCCGCCATTCGTGTATTGGCTAACCCTCCCCGATGCAAGAATGTGGGCAACGGCCGAAGCCTTGTTGTCGCTCCAGTCCTATGTATCCAACTGGTATCCGCAAATCAATATGTCCGCAAAACAACAAAACAGAGAGCCTGCAAAACAGTACGTCAGTAAAACAACAAAACAGTGTGTCAACACAACAGCGAAACAGCAAAACCGTGACTTCAGTCAGTCAGTACTTCAGTCAGTCAGTACTTCAGTCAGTCAGTGCTTCAGTCAGTCAGTGCTTCAGTCAGTCAGTACTTCAGTCAGTCAGTGCTTCAGTCAGTCAGTGCTTCAGTCAGTCAGTACTTCAGTCAGTCAGTGCTTCAGTCAGTCAGTGCTTCAGT
>OLWA01001016.1_pt1 | contig 31274 bp, 30 predicted proteins | sample 1673251 | NCBI WGS metagenome assembly OLWA01 (sample SAMEA3178937, study PRJEB25190) | human gut metagenome | biome: human gut; feature: human-associated habitat; material: faeces | place: Austria | collected 2013 | reverse complement strand
ACGCCGGATAGGAACGGCAAAATTTTTTACACTTCTACTACTTCTTTATCACACATCAGCAAAAAGCCAGGGCATGAAACAGCTTATGGCGGGCGGCGGCGTTGCCCTTATCGGTGGCACCCTTGTACCTCTGCTTTCCGGCCTGTTCGGTTAAGCGGCGGGTATAGCTTATGCAGAGCATACTTGACGCGATTAACGAATGGATAAAGGAAATCCTCATTGGAGCCATTAACGGTAATCTGTCAACTATGTTCGGGGACGTAAACGAAAAAGTCGGAACTATCGCCGCAGAGGTAGGACAAACCCCGCAGGGGTGGAACGCAGGCATATTTTCCATGATACAGGGCTTGTCGGAAAATGTGATTGTACCCATTGCGGGGCTTGTCATTACCTACGTTCTATGCGTGGAGCTTATCAGCATGGTAACGGAAAAGAACAATATGCACGATATTGACACGTTCATGTTCTTTAAGTGGTTTTTCAAGGCGTGGGTAGCAGTGTATCTCGTTACCCACACCTTTACTATCACTATGGCGGTGTTCGATATGGCGCAGCACGTTGTTTCCGGCGCGGCGGGCGTGATCGGCGGCAATACGAATATCGACGTTGACGCCGCCCTCTCGTCCATGCAAGCCGGACTTGACGCTATGGAAATCCCCGAACTGTTACTGCTTGTTATGGAAACAAGCCTTGTGAGCCTTTGCATGAAAATCATGTCGGTGCTTATCACGGTTATCCTGTACGGCAGAATGATAGAAATTTACCTTTACTGTTCGGTATCGCCTATCCCGTTTGCAACTATGACCAACAGAGAGTGGGGACAGATAGGCAATAACTACTTAAAAGCCCTGTTCGCCCTCGGTTTTCAAGGCTTCCTCATTATGATATGCGTCGGCATTTATGCGGTTTTGGTTGGCAGCATGATTGTAGCGGACAACCTGCACAGCGCGATTTTCTCCCTTGCAGCCTACACCGTGATTTTGTGCTTCTCCCTATTCAAAACAGGCGCACTTGCGAAGTCAATCTTTAATGCCCATTAAGACCGAAAGGAGGTTTTCACTTGGCGTATGTACCCGTACCCAAAGACTTATCAAAAATCAAAACGAAAGTCGCTTTTAATCTGACAAAGCGGCAAATCATTTGTTTTGCGGCAGCCCTCGCTATGGGACTACCGCTTTTCTTTTTGCTCAAAGACAGCGCGGGAACAAGCATGGCGGCATTTGCAATGATTGTCGTTATGCTTCCCTGCTTCCTCTTGGCAATGTATGAAAAACACGGGCAGCCCCTTGAAGTCGTGATAAAGAACGTCATTCAGACAAAGTTTATCCGACCAAAGGAACGCCCCTATCAGACGGAAAATTTTTATGCCGTCATAGAAAAACAACGAAAACTGGAAAAGGAGGTATCGGCTATTGTCAATGGCAGAACGAAAAACCATGACCCGCGCGGTAAAAAATCCCGTGAAGCGTAAGCTGACCCGCGCAGAAAAGAAAGAAATCGCCGCCGTGATACAGGCGGCAAAGGGCGACGGGAAGCCCCACACCGCACAGCAGACCATTCCCTACTTGCAGATGTACCCGGACGGGATTTGCAGGGTAACGGAAAAGAAATATAGTAAAAGCCTTGTCTTTGAAGATATTAACTATCAGCTTGCACAGGCAGACGATAAGACCGCCATTTTTGAAAACTGGTGCGATTTTCTCAACTACTTTGACGCTTCCGTATCGGTGCAGCTCTCTTTCATCAATCAGGGCGCAAGAAAGGAAAAGGCACAGGCGGCTATCGAAATTCCGGCGCAGGACGACGCTTTTAACTCTATCCGCAGGGAGTACGCGGATATGCTGAAAAATCAGCTTGAAAAAGGCAACAACGGACTGGAAAAGTGCAAGTACATTACCTTTTCCATTGAAGCGGACAATCTCGCAGCCGCAAAAGCCCGCCTTTCCCGTATCGAAACCGACGTACTCAATAATTTTAAGGTGCTTGGCGTAACAGCCCGCCCCATGAACGGACAGGAACGCTTGAATGTACTGCATGGGATTTTCCACCCGGAGGGCGAGCCGTTCCGCTTCTCTTGGGACTGGCTTGTACCGTCGGGGCTTTCTACAAAGGACTTTATCGCCCCGTCCTCGTTCCGTTTTGGCGACGGGCGCACATTCCGCATGGGGCGTAAGCTCGGTGCGGTTAGTTTCCTTGAAATCCTTGCGCCGGAGCTGAATGACCGTATGCTTTCGGACATTCTCGACCTTGAAAACGGGATAATCGTCAATCTGCATATCCGTAGTATCGACCAGAGCGAAGCAATCAAGACCATTAAGCGCAAGATAACCGACCTCGACAAGATGAAGATTGAGGAACAGAAAAAAGCGGTACGCAGCGGGTATGACATGGATATAATTCCGTCCGACCTTGCTACTTTCGGCAGCGAAGCAAAGAACCTGTTGCAGGATTTACAGAGCAGAAATGAAAGAATGTTTCTGCTGACGTTCCTTGTGGTAAACATGGCAGACACAAAACGGAAGCTGGATAATGACGTATTTGCTACGGCGGGCTTTGCACAGAAAAACAACTGCGCTCTGACCCGCCTTGACTATTTGCAGGAAGCGGGCTTTATGTCCTCTATCCCTCTTGGAGAGAACCTTATCCCCATTCAAAGAGGATTAACGACCAGCAGCACCGCTATTTTTATCCCGTTCATCACACAGGAGCTTTTTCAGCGGGGCGCAGCCCTTTACTACGGCTTAAATGCGCTGTCAAACAACATGATACTCTGCGACCGCAAGCAACTGAAAAATCCCAACGGGCTTATCCTCGGAACACCGGGAAGCGGTAAATCCTTTGCGGCAAAACGGGAAATGACAAACGCCTTTCTCATTACTGACGACGATATTATTATCTGCGACCCGGAAGCAGAATATTTTTCCCTTGTGCAGCGTTTGGGCGGGCAAGTGATACGCCTGTCGCCTGCCGGAAAAGGCATGGACGGCAAGCCCCAGTATGTGAACCCTATGGATATTAACCTCAACTACTCCGAGGACGACAACCCGCTTGCCTTGAAATCCGACTTTATCCTTTCCCTCTGCGAGCTTGTTATCGGCGGCAAAGAGGGCTTGCAGCCAGTGGAAAAGACCGTCATTGACCGCGCCGTTAGGAATGTGTACCGACCTTTCCTTGCAGACCCCGACCCGGCAAAAATGCCGATTTTGGGCGACCTCTACAACGAACTGCTGAAACAGCCGGAGCCGGAAGCTGCCCGCATTGCGGCGGCATTGGAGCTTTATGTTTCCGGCTCTCTGAACGTCTTTAACCACCGTACCAACGTGGAGCTTTCAAACCGCCTTGTCTGCTTTGATATTAAGCAGCTTGGAAAGCAGCTCAAAAAATTAGGTATGCTCATTGTGCAAGACCAGGTGTGGAACCGCGTTACCGTAAACCGCGCCGAGAAAAAGGCGACCCGTTACTATATGGACGAGTTTCATTTGCTTTTGAAAGAGGAACAGACCGCAGCCTATTCCGTGGAGATTTGGAAGCGTTTTCGTAAATGGGGCGGCATACCGACCGCTATCACGCAGAACGTCAAAGACCTTTTAAGCAGCCGCGAAGTCGAGAATATTTTTGAAAACTCTGATTTTGTCCTCATGCTCAATCAGGCACAGGGCGACCGGGCTATCCTTGCAAAGCAGCTCAACATTTCCCCGCAGCAGATGAAATACGTTACCCATACCGAAGCGGGCGAGGGGCTTATCTTTTACGGGAATGTGGTGCTGCCGTTCATTGACCGCTTCCCGACGGACACCGAGCTTTACCGTCTGCTTACGACAAAGCCGGAGGAAGTGAGCAAGCCATGAAAACGGACGTAATCATCAACCGTGAAGCCCTCTATGCCCTGCGGGAGCTGCCGAGCGAAAGCGTGAACTGCTGCGTCACAAGCCCGCCTTACTATGGACTAAGGGACTACGGGCTTGATATGCAGATTGGACGGGAGGACACGCCGGAGCAGTACATTGACAGGCTTGTAGAAGTATTCCGGGAACTGCGCCGGGTACTGAAAGACGACGGGACGTTTTGGCTGAATATCGCAGATACCTACTGCGGCACAGGCATGAAAGCGGGCTGCAAGCAAAAGGACTTAATCGGTATTCCGTGGCTTTTAGCTTTTGCCCTGCGCGCTGACGGGTGGTATCTGCGGAGTGATATTATCTGGCTGAAAGAAAATCCCATGCCGGAAAGCTGCCGCGACCGACCGAGCCGCTGCTATGAGCATATCTTTTTACTGACGAAATCAAAGAAATACTACTATGACGCTGCCGCCATTGCGGAGCCGATCGCGCCGGGAACGGCAGCGCGGTACCGGCAGGGGCGCAGCGCAGGACACAAATACGCCGAGGAAGTACCGGGACAGGGCAAGGTGCAGGGTATCAATCAGCCCCGCAGCGGCGGCTATTATGACGACGCCCTTATGCCGACCACAAGGAACAAGCGGGACGTTTGGCTTATCAATACCGTACCGTATAAGGGCGGGCATTTTGCCGCTTATCCCCCGAAACTCGCGGAAACGTGCATACTGGCGGGCTGTCCGGCAGGCGGCGTTGTCCTTGACCCGTTTTTTGGAAGCGGCACCACCGGACTTGCAGCGAAAAGCCTTGACCGCCGCTATATCGGCATTGAACTGAACGCCGAGTATTGCGCCCTTGCAGGGGCGCGGATTGGAGGTGGTAACACTTGAAAGACCCATTAAAGCCCCGTGATAAAATCACGCAGAAAATGACCCGCGACGGGGCTATCGCAGAAAATCAGACCACGGGAGACACGGAACGTATCAGCAAGCGGACGCAGGACGCGGATTTTCAGAAATCCCCGGAGCAACAGGCAGCACAGGACGCAGCGCAGCTACAAGGTGCAGCTTCCCCGACTTCTCCCTTGCCCCATGTGCCGGGAGCTGCCCCCAAAGCGGACGCAGGCAAAACGGAACGCGTCATGGAGCATATCGACGCCGCCCATACCCGCAAAGCGTCTAAAAAAGCGGTACGAAAGGCACAGGCAGAAGCTACCGCCGGGACGAAATCTTCCCGGCTGCAATTTACCGACGAGGAACGCGCTGCCCCGGAGCTTGAAAAGTATATCAAGAAATCCGACAAAGCCGCTGACCGACTGGATAAGGCAAAGGCAGCTATCCCCAAAGAAAAGAAACTTACGAAAGAGCGCACCTTTGACGAAGCCACCGGGAAAGGCAAGACCCGCCTGCACTTTGAGGAAAAGGACAAGCCGCCCGGATTTAAGGACAAACACAGCCCCTTATCCCGCCCCGCACAGGAAGCCGGGATTTTGGTACATAACAAAATCCATTCTGTCGAAAAGGATAATTCCGGAGTGGAGGGCGCACACAAGAGCGAGGAAGCCGCAGAACGGGGATTGAAGTACGGGGCGCGGAAAATCAAGCAGGGCTACCGCAACCATAAGCTGAAACCCTACCGGGAAGCGGCAAAGGCTGAAAAAGCTGCTTTCAAGGCAAACGTGGATTTTCAGTATCATAAGACCCTGCATGATAACCCACAGCTAACCAGTAACCCTATTTCCCGTTTTTGGCAGAAACAGCAGATTAAAAAGCAGTATGCAAAGGAAGCCCGCAATACTGCAAAGGGTATCAAGGGCGCAGCGGAACGCACCCGCAAAGCGGCAGCCAAAGCCGCCGAGAAAACGAAGCAGACAGCGGCGTTTGTGGCAAGACACCCGGCGGGCGTGGCAATCGCTGTCGGGGCGCTGCTACTTTTCATTATGCTTCTGTCCGGGCTGTCCTCTTGTGGTGCAATGTTTTCCGGCACGTTAAACGGCGTGCTTGGAACGTCTTATACCTCCGAGGACAGCGACCTTGTGGAAGTGGAAAATGCCTATGCCGGACTGGAAAGCGGGCTGCAAAACGAGATTGACGCTATCGAAAGCACCCACCCCGGCTATGACGAGTACCGCTATGACCTTGCAAATATCGGGCATAACCCCCACGAATTAGCGTCCTATCTGACCGCAAAATACCAAAGCTACACCCGCGCCGAGGTACAGAGCGAATTACAACGGATTTTCAATCAGCAATACAAGCTGACGCTGACCGAGGAAGTGGAAATACGCTACCGGGAGGAAGAACGCACCGACACATGGACAGACGAGGACGGCAACGAGCATACGGACACCTATACGGTACAAGTGCCTTATGAGTATTACATCTTAAACGTCAAGATGACGAACACCCCGCTATCCACCATTGCGGAAAATAATCTGCCCCCGGAACAACTGGAAATGTACCGGGTGTACTTGCAGACAAGCGGGAACAAGCCCCTTATCTTTGGCGGCGGCTCTCCCGACACTTCCGCGTCCGAGGATTTAAGCGGCGTGGACTTTGTAAACGGAACGCGCCCCGGCAATACTGCTATCGTTGACCTTGCAAAGCAGCAAGTCGGAAATGTGGGCGGCTATCCGTATTGGAGCTGGTACGGCTTCAACTCCCGCGTGGAATGGTGCGCCTGTTTCGTGTCCTGGTGCTACGGGCAAATGGGACTTTCCGAGCCGCGCTTTGCCGCCTGCCAGTCGCAGGGTATTCCGTGGTTTACCTCTCACGGACAATGGGGAGCGCGGGGCTATGAAAACATTGCCCCCGGCGACGCTATCTTTTTTGACTGGGACTTAGACGGCAGCGCAGACCATGTTGGGCTTGTTATCGGCAGGGACGAAAGCCGCGTCTATACCGTTGAGGGCAATTCCGGCGACGCCTGCAAGATTAAGAGCTATCCCCTTGACTATGCCTGTATCAAAGGGTACGGGCTGATGAACTGGAACTGACATACAACAAACACATTTGAAAATCGAAAGGAGAAAAATCATTATGGCTATGAGTAAAATCGAAAGAATTGAAAAGGAAATCCAAAAGACCCGTGAGAAAATCACGGAGTATCAGAACAAGCTGCGCGGACTGGAAGCACAGAAAACCGAAGCGGAAAATCTGCAAATCGTTCAGCTCGTGCGCTCCATGCGCCTGACCCCGCAGGAGCTTACCGCTATGCTTTCCGGCAACGGTATTCCGGGCATTGCCCCTATCCCCGCAGACTATGAGGAACAGGAGGACAATGCAGATGAAGAATAAAATCCTTGCAAGCCTTACCGCACTTTGCGCCACCCTTGTCCTTGTGGGCGGCTTTTCTGTTACTGCCTACGCGCAGACCCCGACGGAGGAAACCGACGACAGCGGCGTAATCGTGGAAACCGAACCGCAGCCCCTTACCCCGGAGGGCAACATGACCCTTGTGGACGACATCGACGGGGACGCTGCCGAGGATAAGCAGTTTATCGTCGTGAAAAGCAAAGGCGGCAACTATTTTTACATTATCGTTGACCGGGCAGCCGAGGGGGAAAATTCCGTCCACTTCTTAAATCAAGTAGACGAAAGCGACCTTATGGCGATTATCGGGGAGGAACAGACCGAGCAGCCCCCGGCTGTCTGCAACTGTACCGAGAAATGCAAGGCGGGCGAAGTAAACACCGCCTGCCCCGTCTGCTCTGTCAACATGGATAGCTGCACAGGCAAGGAAGCCGCGCCGGAGGAACCCACCGGGCAGGAGCAGCCCCAAAACGGCATGGGCGGGCTTTTGATTTTCCTTGTTGTGGGACTTCTTGGCGGCGGTGCAGCCCTCTACTACGTTAAGTTTATGAAACCGAAGCAGAACGTAAAAGGCAGCACCGACCTTGACGAGTTCGATTTTGACGAATACGACGAGGACGAGCCGGAGGAAGAAACTGACATCGCAGACACCGAACAGGAGGACGAGGAAGAATGAAACTTGTGATTTGTGAGAAACCCAGCGTCGGGGCGGCGGTTGCCGCCGCCCTTGGCGTTACGGGTAAGAAAGACGGATATATCGAAAATGACAAGTACATCATTTCTTGGTGTATCGGGCATTTGGTACAGCTTTCCGAAGCTGCCGCCTATGGGGAACAGTACAAGAAATGGAGCTATGACAGCTTACCCATTCTGCCGCAGGAATGGCAGTACACCGTAGCCGCCGACAAGGGAAAACAATTCAAAATCTTGAAAGACCTCATGCACCGCGCCGACGTTTCGGAAGTCGTGAACGCCTGCGACGCGGGGCGCGAGGGAGAATTGATTTTCCGCTTTGTCTATCATCAAGCGGGCTGCAAGAAACCTATGCGCCGCTTGTGGATTTCCTCAATGGAAGAAAGCGCAATCAAGGCGGGCTTTGAGAACTTAAAGGACGGGCGGGACTATGACGCGCTCTTTGCGTCTGCCCTCTGCCGCGCAAAGGCTGACTGGATTATCGGCATTAACGCCACCCGCCTTTTCTCCTGCCTGTATAACCGCACCTTGAACGTGGGGCGCGTCCAGACACCGACCTTAAAAATGCTTGTAGACCGGGACGCGGCTATTACGGATTTCAAGAAAGAAAAATATTACCATGTGCGGCTTGATTTATCCGGCGCAGAAGCCGCAAGCGGGAAGATCTGCGCCGCAGAGGAAGCAAAGGAACTGAAAGCGGCCTGCGAAGCGTCGCGGGCTGTCTGCACTTCTCTTGTGAGGGAAAAGAAAACCGCAGCCCCGCCGAAGCTCTTTGACCTTACCTCTTTGCAGCGGGAAGCAAACCGTATTTTCGGCTATACCGCGAAGCAGACTCTTGACCTGGCGCAAGCCCTGTATGAAAAGAAGCTGCTTACTTATCCGAGGACGGACAGCAACTATCTTACCGACGACATGGAGGAAACGGCGGCAAAGGTTATCGCCCTTCTATGCGGGACGCTGCCCTTTATGGCGGGCATGGGATTTTCGCCGGAGATTGCAAGGGTGCTGAACAGTAAAAAGGTATCAGACCACCATGCAATCATTCCCACTATGGAGCTTGCAAAGACCGACCTTGCCGCGCTGCCGGAAAGCGAGAGGAATATCCTTACCCTTGCGGGGGCGCGTCTTTTGTTCACTACTGCCGCGCCGCACAGCTTTGAAATGGTTACGGCGGTTTTCTCCTGCGCCGGAGCCGACTTTACCGCAAGGGGAAAGACGGTGCTTGCGGGCGGTTGGAAAGACCTTGAACGCCGCTACCGGGCTACGCTTAAAGATAAGCCCGAAGCAGACGACGAGGACAACGCAGACGGAACGCTGCCGGAGCTTGCCGAGGGACAGAGCTTTTCTAATCCCGCAGCAAAGGTAACGGAACACGACACAACGCCCCCGAAGCCCCACAATGAAGCGTCTTTGCTTTCGGCTATGGAACGCGCCGGGAATGAGGACACCGACCCGGACGCAGAGCGCAAAGGGCTTGGAACGCCCGCCACCCGCGCCGCTGTCATTGAAAAGTTAGTGAGCAGCGGTTTTGTGGAGCGCAAGGGAAAGCAGCTTATCCCTACAAAAGACGGGAATAACCTTGTGTGCATTTTGCCGGACAATCTCACTTCCCCAAAGCTGACCGCAGAATGGGAAAACAATCTGACGCAGATTGCAAAGGGAGCAGCCGACCCCGACGAATTTTTATCCGGCATTGAAGCTATGGCGCGGGAGCTTGTGAAATCCTATCCGTTCCTTTCCGACAACGACAAGGAGCGTTTCAAAACGGAAAAGCCGGAAATCGGCAAATGCCCCCGCTGCGGTTCCCCCGTCCATGAGGGCAAGAAAAACTATTACTGCTCTAACCGGGACTGCTCTTTTGTCATGTGGAAGAATGACCGCTTTTTTGAGGAACGGAAAGTAACCTTTTCCCCAAAGATTGCCGCCGCACTTCTGAAATCCGGCAAAGTGAAAGTCAAAGGGCTGTACTCTCCCAAAACAGGCAAAACCTACGACGGAACGGTTGTTTTAGCCGATACGGGCGGGAAGTACGTCAACTATAAGATTGAGCTACCGAAGAAGAAATAACTTGAATAGCAAGCATAGGAAGCGGGTACCCACTTCCGTAAATCCCCCGTTTTCGTCTGCCGACGATTGCGGGGGATTTTTCTTGTTGGGAAGTTTCCCAAACCCTCTGCAATTTTTCAAAATTTTTGGCAGAACAGGCGGCGCGTTGTATTTAGGAGCGTAACCACCAACGCGCAGCGTCTACGCTGCCATTTCAGAAAGGAGCGAATACATGAGCGAACAATTTTCCATTCTTATCGACAGCCGCACCCGCTTTGAAACAGGCGAACCGGGCGGCGTGTGGCTTTCCATGCCGACCACAAAGGAGCAGCTTCACGAAGCTATGCAGCGCGTCGGCATTACTGCGGATAACCCGCAGAACTTCTTTATCAACGGCTTTGCAAACACCGAGCAGCAGCCCTTTGACGTGCCGCTTCCCGTTATCCAGAGCGCAGGGCTTGACGAACTGAACTACTTAGGCAATCTGCTTGCCATGCAGCGCGACGAGGACAGGGACAAGTTTACGGCGGCGGTAGCTCTTGGGGAACGTGCCGGAAGTGTCAAAGACCTTATCAACCTTGCACAAAATCTTGACTGCTACTGGCTTTATCCCACCGTACAGAACGAAGAAGATTACGGCTATTACCTTATCGACGAACTGGACGAATTAGAACTGCCCGAAGAAGCAAAAAAGTATTTCATGTATGAGGATTACGGGCGGGACGCTGCTATCAATGACGGAGGACGCTTTACCGAACAGGGCTATATCTACAACAACAAGAACACCTTTACGGAGTGGTACAACGGCAAAGAAAGCGACATACCGAGGGAATACCGCGTTATGAGCTTCCCGCAGCCGCACCGCCCCGACCCGTCAAAGGTAGAAATGGACGCAGCCGCACCGGGACAGAAAACAGTGCAGACCATAGAGCAGCCGCAGGAGCCGCGCCCGGTTATCCCTATTGTGCTGACGAGCGAAAAACCCGCAGAGAAATTGAAAGAGATTACCGACCGTCTGGAACAGGGAATAACAGAACTCTTTGACAGCGAGCGTTACCGGGAATATCTGCGCGTCATGTCAAAATTTCATAATTACAGCTTTAACAATACGCTGCTTATCGCCATGCAGAAGCCGGACGCTTCCCTTGTTGCGGGCTTTTCCGCATGGAAAAATAATTTTGGGCGAAACGTGATAAAAGGGCAAAAAGGAATTAAAATCATTGCCCCGTCGCCTTACAAAGTCAAACAGGAAATGAAGAAAATCGACCCCCACACGCAGCAACCTATCATTGGGAAAGACGGGAAGCCGGTTACGGAGGAAAAGGAAATCACGATACCCGCTTATACGGTAGTGTCTGTCTTTGACGTGTCGCAGACCGAGGGGCGCGAGCTTCCCGACATTGCCGTAAATGAACTGACGGGCGACGTGGAGCGTTACAGGGATTTTTTCGCTGCCCTTGAAAAGACTTCCCCTGTTCCTATTGGCTTTGAGCAGATACCGGGTAGCTCTCATGGCTACTACCATTTGGAGGACAAGCGCATTGCCATTGACGAGGGCATGAGCGAGATTCAAACCTTGAAAACGGCGATACATGAAATCGCACACGCAAAGCTGCACGATATAGATTTGAACGCGCCGGAGAACGAACAGCAGCCCCGTATTGACAGGCGTACCCGCGAAGTCGAAGCGGAAAGCGTCGCTTATACCGTCTGCCAACACTACGGGCTTGATACGTCGGACTATTCCTTTGGGTACGTCGCCGGGTGGAGCAGCGGCCGCGAGCTTTCCGAACTGAAAAGCTCCCTTGAAACAATCCGCAGCGCAGCCGCCGAGATTATCAATTCCATTGACGAAACATTAGCGGAGCTTTCAAAGGCGCAGGATAAGGAGCAGACCGCCGGACAGGAGCAGCCGGACAAAGAGGAAAACGCCGCGCCGGAGCAGCCGAAACAGGAAGCCTCCGCACAGGAAAAAGCAGCCTTTATCCCGGAAACAGTTTACCGGGTGCGCCGCAATCCTTACAGCGACAGGAAAGAGAACGCCTATCTGCTGCAAGCCTATGTAACGCAGGAAAACGGGCGGGCAAAAATGGGCGCAGTACTTTTCACAGGAACGCCCCAGAAATGCCGCGAGCTTATGGGGCAACTCAAAAGCGGCGAACTGACCGAGGGACAGGTCAAGGAGCTTTACGCAAAGGCACAGGAAACCGCTAAGACCGCCGAACAGGACAAAGGCACCTTTTCCATTTATCAGCTAAAGCATGGCGACGAAACGCGGGACTTGCGCTTTGAGCCATACGACCGCCTGCAGGCGACGGGAAATGTGGTTGATAAGGCGAACTATGAGCTTGTCTATTCCGCAGAGCTTACGCCGGGGACTTCCCTTGAAGATATTTATACCCGTTTCAATATCGACCACCCCAAAGACTTTAAGGGACACAGCCTTTCCGTTTCCGACGTGGTGGTGCTTCATCAGAACGGGCAGGACGCCGCCCACTATGTAGACAGCTTCGGCTATAAGAATGTGCCGGAGTTTTTACAGGAGCAAAAGCAGCTTACGCCCGACGAGTTGGAAACAGGCGAAACAATCAAAACGCCGCGCGGTACTTTCTATGTAACCGATATGAGCCGCGAACAAATGGAAGCCGCCGGATATGGCTTTCATCATCAATCCGACGACGGAAAATATTTAGTCATGGGAAATGGTACGCGGGCGTTTGCCATAGCAGCCGAGCAGCGGGAAAATCCCTTGAAAGCTGCCGAGCAGACCACCGAGCAAAACGAAAACATGATTGACGGGATTATCAACAACACGCCGACCGTTGACGAACTGGAAGCAAAGGTTAAGGCGGGAGAAACAATTTCCCTTGTTGACCTGGCTAACGCGGTCAAAGCCGATAAGGAGCGCGGCAAGGGCAAGCCGGAAAAGAAGCCCTCTATCCGGGCGCAGCTTAAAGCGGATAAGGAAAAGGCACAGAAGAAAGCCGCAGCGAAAACAAAAAATCACGATTTGGAGGTATGAGCATGAACAAATTTACCGTTGAGGAAACAAACCTTTTGAGCATTTACCATGAGGGAAGCAAGGCGCAGCTTACGGAGAACATCAACGCCGCGCTGCCCTACATGGACGCGGATATGCGGGAACTGGCGAAGCGCACCCTTTCCAAAGTGGACGCACTGACCGAGAAAGAATTTGCGGAGCTTGCCATTTACGCCGCAGAGGAAGTATGAGCAGCATAAAGCGGCTTTCGCCGCCCCAAAGCCGGAAAGTCAATTCCCTTGTGCGCCGGGAGTGCTGCAACTGCAATAACGGACATTGTATCTTACTTGACGACGGGGACGAGTGCGTATGCCCGCAGCTTATCTCTTATTCGCTGCTTTGCAAATGGTTTCGGATTGCCGTACTTCCTCTTGATAAGCTCCTGTATGCCGAGCTTTTTAAGACCGAGGATAAAAAGCGTTGTACCGTATGCGGCGCGTTCTTTGCGTCAAAGTCAAACAGCGTCAAATACTGCCCGGACTGCCGCAAGCGTATCACGAACAGGCAGGCAGCGGAGCGCATGAGAAAACGACGCGCCCTTGTTACGCGATAAGGGCGAAAATAGCCTTGATTTACAGGGCTTGCAGCGCGTGAAAATCACTTAGGCGATACAGAATACCTTTTCCCTTAAAAACAGCTTTCTACTGCGTAACATACCAAAATCAGCACCCACAAAAAGACAGGGCGCGGGAGGTCATTACTGGCTTTCCGCGTCCTGTCTTTTTTTGCGCCTGTTTATCCGCGCTCTGTTTCCTTGCCCCGTTCCGGCTGCTTTCCTGTCTGCAAAATGCTGTCTATGTTCTGCTTGATAACGTCATATTCCCGGACTTTCTTTTTCAGCTTGCCATAATCGGCGTAAAGGGCTTCTTTCTGCGCTTGGAGTGCTTCATATTCCTTTTGCAGCGTGGCGGGATTGGGGAGCTTTGTAATGCCCGCCGTTTTGAGTGCCTTTGCCGCAGCTTCATGGAGGATAATATCGCGCTCATGTCCGGCGCGGTATCGCTCTTTGTTCTTTGCCTTGCGGTATGCGTCATAGACAGGCTTTGTCTTTTGATAAGTGGCGACGTGCTTCATCAGCACCGCCATATCTGCAAGCCGCTTTTCAACGCCCTTTAATACGTCTGCCGCCTGTTCGCTTTCTGCCGCCACTTCCTCAATCCGGCTGACTAAATCCGCGTACTGTTCAATCTTATTCTCCGTCAAGAAATTCATGGTCTTAGCTGCCTGTTTCAGATTGTGGATTTTCGCCCAGTGTTCATAGCCTTTGCTCTGCGCCGCCTTGATACTGTTTTCAATGTCAATCAGCAGGCTAACGCCGCCGCGATCTGCGCGGGGAGCTTTCGCAGCGCGGGCGCGTTTGCCCTCTATGCGTTCCCTTATGGCTTCCTCTGTATAGTCTGCGCCGAGGGTTTTAAGACGGGTAAAGCGTTCCTGTCCGGGAGCGCGGCAGGACACATATTTTCCCGGCTTTATCTCATAGCCCGCAGCTTGCAGCCGTTGTAACAATTCCTCAAAACTGGACACTTGGGGAATGAGTGCGTCAACGGCGATTTTCAGCTTGCCTTTCCAACTGGTTCCCGTTTTTTCCTCTTGATACTCTGCATAGCTCTTTCCCTTGTTTCCCTTTTTCGGGACAATGACGGATAAGCCGTTTTCCCGGCACAGCCTGTCGCTCATGTTCCGTATGCCGTAATAACTACGCTTATTGGAATTATACTTGTGGTGGTCTACAAAATTGACCGCGCAGAAAATAATGTGATTATGGACGTGTCCTTTGTCAATGTGCGTCGTCAATACATACTCATGCTGCCCTTTTGTTACCGCGTCGGCAAGCTGCTTTCCGATTTTGTGGGCGGTTTCATAATCCACTTCCCCCGGCTCAAAGGACTGTATCAGATGAAAGGCTAAATTGTTGCCCTTTTGGAGAGCTTGCGACAAGGTATATTCAAATTCAATGTCTGCCGTTTCATAGGAGCAGCCAAAAGAGGACACAAGCATTTTCCCGTCCGTCTTATCGGGATTTTGGATATAGTCAAGGGCTTTGCTCAACGTGCTTTTAATAGGCTTAATCTTTGTAACCGCCATATCTCCGCAAGCACCCCCTTTATTTCCTCTATGTCCTCTTGGTAGACGCTGCCCGTACTGTTTACGCGCTTTGCAATCTGGTTGACGTTGACACCGATTTTCTGTATCTCCGCTGTCATGGCTTTTATGTCGGTGTGGTCTACTTGGATAATGTATCCGTCAATGGCAATCTTCCTAAGATATGCCGCCATGTTCCGGGTGGGGACGAGCTTCATTTTTTCAAGAATTAAATCCCGTTCTGCTTCTGTTACTCTGAATTTGATTTGTACCGTTCTTTTGCGTCCGTCCATGCTTTCGCTCCTTTCCATTCCGAGGGTTTGGGACACTTCCCAACAAGCCATTTTCAACCGACGTGCCGCAGCGCAGGAGGGCGAAAATACGGAAGTGGGTACCCGCTTCCTATGCTTGCTACGAAAGTTTTTCCTTACTCCCTACTACAACGGAAAGCCCCGTTTTGCCAACTTTAAGCAAAAGAAAAACGCTGCAATCTCAAAAAGATTACAACGCTTCCTAATGCCTATTCAATTTTCGTTTTCGACTTCTGCAATTTCTTTCGCCGTTGCGGTTACAATCCGTATGCCCTTATCGCTCATGCTGTCAAGCAGCGTGTCGAGCTGCCGCCTTTGCGTCGATTTTTCCGCTGTCTTATCCGGGAAAAAGAATTGGTCTACGGATATGTCATAACGGGTAACAAGCTCATAAAAGATTTGCAGGCTTGGCTGTTGCCCTTTGTTTTCAATATTCGCAAGGTAGCGAGGGGAAATGTTCATTTCGTCGCTTACTTTCTTGCGGCTTTCATTCCTGCCTGTTCGCGCTGCTTTTATGGCTTGCCCGAAAGCTGCAAAGTCATATAAAGGTACTGGTCTTTTTGCCATAATAATTCACCCAACCACATTTTACTGTTCCTTTCTTTGCTTGGATATGTCTGTACAGTTCTTAGTATTAGCCAAAATAATTCATATTATGTGTCTTGAAGATACCAATGGTAATGCGTACAATATAATTGAAAAGCTCTTTTTCAAATTTTCACGGTAGTAAAATGCGAATGTTAATATGTGTTGCTTGCCGCAACGGGCAGGTCTGCGTATAATTTCTGTTGTAGGCGGCACATATTTTTCCTGCTGCCAACAATGCAAAAACTAATAAAGCAGGAGGTAATACCTAATGTTAAGCGAAAATATTAAAACAATCAGAAAATCAAAAGGACTTTCACAAGAAGAACTTGCTGTTAAAGTGAATGTGGTGCGGCAAACAGTTTCTAAATGGGAGAAAGGATTATCTGTTCCTGACTCTGAAATGTTGATTTCATTATCGGAGGCGCTTGAAACTCCAGTGAGCACTTTGCTTGGGGAAACTGTTATTGAAGCAGCGGCTGAGGACTTAAAAGCGATTTCCGAAAAGTTGGAGGTAATCAACTTACAACTCGCCCGAAGAAAGGCTATGCAGCGAAAAGCACTTCATGGCCTATTTATCATAATGTGTGCGTCCATTGTAATAATATTTGCGGTTTTAACGGTGTTAGAAAGCCCTTATCTGGGGTGGAATTTTAGTGACCCAGAAACCGCCGTTATGGGGACAGCCATTCATGCGTTTGAATGGTTATTTGTCCGACTGGCACCAATTATTTTTATAGGAGCAATCGTTGGAATATTCCTGACACGGAGTAAAGACTAAAATGCTTACATTTTCCGAGACCAAGACAAAGGTGTACATGAAAAAATCTCTATTTAGATTAACTGATTTATTAGAACTCTGCCTTGCATATAGTTTTTGTTTTTCTCTAAACTTGCTTATGGATTATGCAAAGACTTTGGATTTGGACGCTTACATTCTAAAGGCTTTTTTGAAGAATTTTATTGATTACCAGCCATTGATTGTTTCGCTGTTTACGTTCATTGTGATAGCATTCCATTATCAAATGCTGGAAAGAAAAAAGGCAGAAATATTTTGCAGAATACTTGTGGGAGGTACTGTGTTTAACATCGCCATTCGATATATGCTGGACTGTATCTCGGTGCTCATTTTTGTTTATCTTCTATCGGTTTTGATAAATTTCTATCTTGGTTTCGATTTAGCTTACAATTTTTACTTAGTCCTTATTTTTGCCACATACATACTAATTAGCGCGAGGCGGGTACGGAAGTATGAAAATCTTTAAGTTTATTATTTCAAAAATTTTTTTAAGAAAAGCCATCCTTGGTATATGTGTAATGCTGCTGCTGTGCATGGCGAATTACATAACCTTTACTGCTGCTCGTTCCATTTTATCAACATTTCAAGGGTATCAAGAAACAAAATATGTAAATCAAGAAGGAGTTTACATCGCTAACTTAGACCCAGATAGTCATATTGATATGGGCATAGTTGGCGAAAATGGAATACAAGCAGTATATGACTATTTGAACAGTAACTTTAAGTATGCGTTTTACACAGACGGGTTTATTATCTCCGTTCCTAACAGCGAAGATATGGAAATATCATTATGCTATATAAACGAGCAATATTATAGATTAAATGGATTTGAGCTATCGCAAGGGACAGATTTATATTTTGATTATCCATTAGAAGGGGAAATTCCGGTTTTAATAGGAAAAGGGTTAAGTAAAACATATCCTGTTGGTTCGACAATAAAAATTGAAAAATCTGTTCTTGGGCGACCGCTAACTCTAAAGGTTCAGGGCGTGTTAAAACAAAATGCCTATCATTCCAATTACTATGCCCTCAATTCCAAGACATATTACAATTTTTCAATTCTTTTTCCTGTGAATGAGGACTTTATAAATCATGCGAATATGGACATTCAGTTTAATGGCCTTATGGATATTACACTTCTGGACACCTCAAAAGAAGAAATTGAGAATTTGAGTGAGATTATCAAAGACAATTTGGGTTTAAGATTTAACTTCTTTAGCCAAGAGGAAAATTACGACTATTTCAATGAATACTATCTTCATTCATTAAAAATTATATTCATAACAACCCTTATTTTGCTGATAGTCATAACTTGTCTTTCTGTTTGGAACGCATTGGTTAGCGTCCGCTTAATGTTGAAAGATTTTACAATCAATCTGTTGGTTGGATTAAGCTACCCAAAGCTGAAAAAAATATTTTATGGCTATTTTGGGATACTCTCCCTTGCCAATGTAACACTGATTTTTACATTTACCGCTTTTAACAGATATGGGTGTTGGTTAAGGAAAGACGCCACCTTTGCCACTTACGGATTATTTGGTTTGATAGGAATGGACTGGCTGGCTTTGCTGCTGGTTGTCGTTTCTGATATTGTTATCGGAATGATTGTTGTGGAGAGTATGTTATGGAAAATTAAAAAGGTTCCAATTTCCCTGGGGGTGTTACAATGACGAAAATTATTGATTTAAGCGTTAAGGAGAAAATCTATAAGAGCAAAAAGGCGCAAATTTCAATATTAAATAATTTCAGGCTTGAAGTCGCCCCTGGTGAAAGAATTGCCATTGTGGGAGAATCGGGAGCAGGGAAAAGTTCTTTGCTCAATATTATTGGGCTGCTTGATAGAAATTATGTCGGTGAATACACGCTTTTTGGCTCGCCAACCGCTCAGTTACATACAAGCCAATTAGCGCAATGGCGAAATCAACGGATTGGTTTTGTTCTTCAAGAATCGGCTCTTATAAACTCTTTGACGATTGAAGATAACATCAAACTGCCTTTTCTTTATGCAGGTTCTGAAAAAATGGATTTAAGTGAGACCGAGAATTTTGAAGCTGTTGTTAGTGCGATTGGTATTAAACCTATACTAAAAAAGAAACCGCTTGAATGTTCCGGCGGGGAAAGGGCCAGAACTGTATTTGCCAGAGGGATTATTATGAACCCCCAAATCATTTTAGCTGATGAACCTACGGCATCTCTCGATAGGGAGAACCGAGAAAGAATTGTAACCTTGCTTTTTAGAATGAACACGGAATTTAACACTACAATTATTACGGTAACTCATGATTTGGAAATCGCCAATCGTCATGATAGAGTAATTCATCTTGAAAGGAGAAAATGAAATGGGATTTTTTGGAATGATTGCGTCATTGCTGCTGGGGGTATTCTTTATTGCTTTTGGAATTTCCCGCAGAAAGCAGAAGGTTTTGCCTATAATCCTGATTGCACTCGGAGTAGTGTTTGTCCTTATTGCACTTTACTTAGGATGGCCAAAATAAAGAAATAAGTTTGTTAAAATAGTCAAATCTTTCTAAACTGAACAATTGACTATCTGCCGGACGACGGCAAAAGAAAAAAAGCCGTCGCAGAGCAGAGATATTTTCACGCGCCATTTCTTAACTACGGCGGCTTTGAGAAAATCAAGGCCGCCGTTTCTTTTATCCTCTAAAGGGAATGACGACTGAACGCTGAAAAGTACGGCGGCTAATGGAGGTAGCCGCCATGTTGTATAAAGCCTATCGACAAAATCCAACACATTTCTACTTATCAAAAAAAGCCCGACCGCCGCCGGGTATCTTTCTACCCTTAGATATGAACTGTCAAATCATCTAAATACCGCTTACAATTCCTTTGCGCTTGTCTGCGTCTTGCAGACAGGCGCATTTTGCATTTTCGGGAGGTTTTTTCAAAAAAGTTTCGCTTTCATTCGGCGTTTGAAAAAATCGCCTGTATTATCCCGCGAAAAGGGGAGGTACCGCCACCTTTCAACACGAAAGGAGGTGAGAACATGGAACCTAATCGCGTGGAATTTCAGAAGCAATGTATCTTTCAAAGTTTCTGTAAACGGGTGCTGCACAACGAAGCCTGCAACGCCCATGAGGAAATCCGGCGACGCAGAGCAAAGGAAGTGTCGTTTTCCGACCTTGCCTTGCATGAGGAACGGCAGCTTTACACGCTTGATAAGTATTTTCAAGACGAAGAAGCCGAGCCGAGCTATCAGCAGGCGGGAAAGAAAATCACGCCGAAGCTGCTGCTTGAAGCAATTCGCACTTTGCCGGAAGAAAAGAGAAAAGCTATCATGCTGTACTATTTCGAGGGCATGACCGACGTGGAGATTGGAAAGTTATTCAATACGTCGCGCAGCACGATACAGTACAGACGGACAAGCTCTTTTGAAATCTTGAAGAAATATTTGGAGGAACACGCTGATGAATGGGACAAATGGTAAACAATCTGACTTCCCGGACGTTGCCCTTGTTCCCTATCCTGTCATTGTGGCAGCGACAAAGGGCGACCCAGACGCTATGAAAATTGTCTTGCAGCACTTTAGCGGTTACATAGCGAGCCTTTCTATGAGAAAGCTCTGCGACGAGCGCGGAAACGTCTATTTTGGCGTTGACGAGGATATTCGTGAGCGGCTGCAAGCAAGACTAATGAGGGCAATCCTCACATTTAGGGCTGAATAACTGCACCGATACCGAAACGTCTTAACCCCTTTTCCGTTTCGTATCAATCCGTAGCAGCCCCGTATGTTCCTTGACAAAGAAAGCGACGCAAGATAACGGCGGCGCAGTATAGGGCAAACCGGGTACGTCCTTTTTGCGCCAAGCCATACAGAGGGTGCGCCATGACGCTATTCCACTATTGGGAAAAGCCGAGCGAGAAACACCGCGACGGGAAGCAAGTTAGCAGCTTGCGGGCGACGACACGCATTGAGGGGAGATAAGCCTTTACAGCCACAGTCCGAGCGTTCAGAGCGTCGCAGGCAATGGGTAAAGCTGCCTTAAATGAGCAGGGGTGCAATTCCCGCGAGGTTGTGCTAACAGCCGCCCGGTTAAAGCCCACTTTTTGTAACTTGACTTTTTAGCCATTTATGAAAGGGGGTATTTTCCTATGGCAAAAAAGGAAACAGCAAGCCCCGCTATTCCTGTATTCCCTATGTTAAAGACCGTTGAGCAAATGAGCAAGATTAGCGGTATCGGGGAAAATAAGCTGCGTGAGCTTATGGATAGCGGCGAGCTTGAATATATACAGAATGGAAACCGCCGTTTGATAGCTGACGCTGCAATCTGGGACTGGTATCATAGGGCAAAGACGACAGCGAAGCCCCCGGCACGACAGGGAGGTTAAGCTATGGCTATATCAACAAGGCAGGTTAAGAATAAACGCGACAGCAACGGCGTACTGACCGGGCGGCCGGGTACAGTTTACGACGTGAATATAAAGTACACCGCCCCGAATGGGGAAAAGAAAACCTATTCAAAAAAGGGCTTTCCAACAAAAAAGGAAGCGACACAGCATGAAGCAGAGATGAAAGCAAAGCTCCATAATCCGGGACAGATTGCGTCTATCGCTTCACAGCGGAAACAGACCGTTGCAAGCTATCTGAATGAATGGGTAGAAAGCTATGCAAGAGTGAACTTGCGCCCCTCTACTTACGACGGGTACAAAAAGACGATTGCAAACTATATCAATCCCTATATCGGCGGCGTTGCCCTTAATCAGCTTACCCCCGCTATGGTAGACAAAATGTTTCAGCAGATTATTGACAAAGGCTTGAAACCGTCCACCGCAGCCGGGGCAAAGCGTGTTTTGAGCGTGGCGTTGAGCCATGCCCGGAAATACCGCTATATCGAAACAAACGCAGCAAAGGACACGCTTACGAAGTTTGGAAAGAGTGACAAGACCCCCGACCCTTATACGCCGGAACAGGTAAAAGCCCTTATGCAGCGCGTCGAGGGTACCGTTTGGGAAATGCCCGTTATCTTAGGCGGGCTTTACGGTATGCGCCGTTCTGAAATCCTGGGCTTGCGCTGGCGTAATGTGGATTTGGAAAACAACACCTTTGACGTTTCCGAGCAGCTACCCTTTAAGGTGCCGCCGAAAACAAAAGTCATTGAGGAAATGGCACCGCCGAAATCCAACGGGCGAAAGCTGCCTATCACAGAGCTTGCCCGCCCGTTCTTCCTCAAACAGTTTGCTATGCAGGAAGCGCAGCGCGAACAGGCAGAAAAAGACGGAAAGCCATACTATGACAATGACCTTGTTGTAGCGAAGCCGGACGGTTCCCCTATCTCCGCGTCGTGGGTATCTTCCCAGTTTGGAAAGCTGCTTGAAGATTTGAATATGCCGCATATCCGCTTTCACGATTTACGCCATACGGCGGCTACGAATATGCACCAACTGACGGGCGACTTCTACACTGTAGGCGAAGTGTTAGGACATACGCTTGCGGGTATCGGCGTATCGCTTGGGCTGTCTATGAACTTTGAAGCTGTTACCGCCCGATATGTGGACGTGCGGCTTGAACGAAAAAAGGAAGTCTTAGACGCTTATCATGGGGCGGTCAAACAGGCTGACCCGGCAAAGGCAGAGAAAGCCGAGCCGAAGAAAGCAAAGAGCGCAGCAAAGAAAAAGAGCAGCGATTTAGAGCTTTAACCGCTGTATCTCTTTACCGCTTCTTATATCGTTTTATAGCCCCGCGTGGGATTTGGGCACCATTTGGGCACCATTTACCGAAAAAGCACCACTAATACAGGCGATAAAAGAAACGCCGAGAACACGCAAAAACATAGAGTTTATGCGGGTTTCCGGCGTTTTCTAATCCCTCAACCGACCTAAAATCATCTTGCGGCAGAGAGAAAAATTCTACTATTTTTTATCGTAGTCAATGTATGTACTGACAGCGTTGTTTTCTGAACTGGCGCATAAATATGGAACTGTTCCGCTGCCCTCAATAATGTTATATGCCAGAATGTTGGATGTGTTTTTAACAGTAAACACATCTATGAGTTTAAATTCGCCCCACTTAACAGTCCCCAGCTTTTCGTTAAGTGAGGCATTCATTTTCCCAGGCGGTCGTCCTCCATGCCTTGATTTTTCAGAAGATTGGACACTTCCCAAGCCAGATAATCGCTTACGGTTTTCTTGAAATCATCCAGTGTCGGCTTTGTGTCAATTGGAGCCGTCTGATTCCAGTCTGCGCCGTTGTTGGGATCAATTTTGCCTTCGTAGTATTCCTTTTCGGTAAAGATGTTCAGCTTTGATTTGCCGAAGCGCACCAGATCCACTATCTCGGCATATCGCTCCTTTGCGTGATCGGTATCCCGCAGGTTACAGCTTGCCTTTTTGCGATTTGTTCGCGTATACCCGTCAACGGAAAAGTCGATGAACTTTACAGTGTCGTCTTTCTGGTGCGCTTCACCGACTCGGAAAACATATACATTGGTCTGGACACTTGACTTGCCGATGAACAGGTCGATCGGCATTTTGATGCTGGCAAGCAGAGTGCTGTGCTGCAAAACTCTCTTATTATATTCTGTTGCCTTGCCACTGCCTGCGGAGTTTTGAATGATAATTGCGGCGTATCCTTTGCTCATCATCGAGAGGGCTTTTTCAACGAAAACCATTCCATTGCCGGGGGCTGAATAAGGCGGGTTCAGAATAAAGGCATCAGCAGGGAAATCGATAGTTTTCTCCACTTCATGCCCCTCTGCATCCACTCTCTTGATTTTATAAGTACCGTCATACTCTTTTAAAGAGTCTTTGTTCAAAATATGTGAACTCCCGTCACCCATCAAAATCATATTGAGGATGGCAAGCATATAAACTTCCGAAAGGATTTCAAGACCGAGAAGCTGATTCGCCTTGATTTGAGCAGATTTCAAGGCAAATTCATCGGGAGACTTGATCTGCTCTTTGGCATCTATCAGCATTTCGTTCATAGCGGCGACAAGAAGACCCGCAGAGCCGGTCGCAAAGTCCCACACATAGGAATCCTTATTTACCCTTGCAAGACGTGCCAAAAGGGTGGCTACATAAGAGGGGGTCAGAACAACATCGTTGAGTTTATCCTGAGAAAAGCCGAGCCAGCTATACATTTCATTGAATAGCTTACCGGTAAAATCGGTACTTAACCCGATTTTATAGTAAATGCCCAGATCGTCAATGATTTTTGTAAAGACCCGTTTAAGCTGGCTTTCTCCGGCTTCAACCTTATTGATATTATCGGTTGTCAGCGTGTTCTGTAAGGTACGAACAATCAGATCACGTTTTTCCTGCGGCAAATTCTTTTCGCCCAAGAACGCTTTGATTTTCCGAAGGATAATATCGCCATCACGGCTGCCTTCCTCGGTCGAGGATTTCAGTTCTGATTTCTCAAGTGCAGCAACCTTCCCGGGAACGCCGAGCGTTGCAATAATGGAAGCCGCCACAAGGTAAACACGGTCGCGCTCACTTAACCCTTTTTCGTTGTTGTAGATGTCATTGTTCAGCTTTACAAGGCTGGCGTTGATTTCCTGCTCACGGTGTTCCCTGAGCTTTTCGATTTCTTCCTGCGAAAGCTGAAGCTGTTTCACTTTCTCGATGAAAGCATCGAAATTACTCTTTTTCAAGAAAGATAAGTCAGTGAAATCATCGACCTTTTGACCGACACCGAAATTACTTTTGGAAACATAGTAAACGCCGATCTCATATTCCAGTTTTCCGGCATCATTTTTGTAGCCGGTCATTCCGATGGCAATAATATCAGTATAGCTCGTATAATGCAGAAGTGCGTTTGCATAATGAACGGCACCATTTACGGCATACGAATTGATATTCCTGAAATCGGGCTGATTCTTTGCGGTTTTGTTTGCTACTTTGCCATCCGCGTCAAGCTTAACGAGCTTATCCTTATAGCCCTTATACTCAATCAAAATCGGATAATTGACCAAATTCTTGCCCTGCAAAAGGAGCTTTGCATCGGGACGATTTCCGCCGACACCACCATTTTTAGAATAGTAGTCATTAAGTGCCTGGTCTATTTCTGTATTTAGCGATTCCTGCTCTAGTTTATAATCAAGCTTATACGATTTCAGCCAGCCGTTTGCAAGATCGGCAATATTCGGCTCGACAGATTGAATTTTAGCCATTGTTATTTCCTCCCTGTGTCCAGCTCCCGTTATAAGCGGACCAAGATTCTGTGTATTTTTTGCCAGCAACCGCTGCCTTGTACGGATCTACCAAGAACGCTTTTATCGTGCTCAGTACCGTGTTATAATCGTCGGTCTTTGTATCAATTTTTCGGCAGAACGCTTTCCATTTTTTCTGCATTGCATCGTCGCTGCCAAAGGCCATGACCTGCTCAAACTGCTCCACCGTGAACTTGTGTCCACGGTTTTCAAAGGTCTTTTTCAGTGCTTCCGTCAGCGTTGCACCGTTGAAATCGAACTTGTTTGCAAGATAATAGAGATCGTAATAATCCTTCATCCGGCTGGAGAACTCCATCAGGCTGAGGATCGCATCCAGCTTTTCGGCAACAGTCGTTTCCAGCGAATAGGTATTGACCGTCGGCACCTCAAAACCGTCAAGCTGCGTTGGTATCTTCCGCTTTTCCTGTCTCGGCACGATGATATCCCCCACACCGAAATCAATGCCAAAAGGAGTTTTTGTGTTCTTTATCCTTGCTACGAGGGAAGCGCCAATACCGGTGTACTTCTTTGCCACAGCAATGGGAGCCACAGTTTTGATTTCAAATGTGATAAAATCGTTGCCTGTTTCGGTTGCAATGATCTCCTCCAATATCGCCTGAAGCTGTTCCGGTGTATTGGGCATCTTTCTGAGCAGAAAATCCACATCAGCCGTAACACGGCTATCGAAATCCGTGATGGAATAGAGAAACAGTCCGCCTTTGAGAACCAGGTTTTCCGCATATTTTGACTTTTCCAGTCGGCGCAGGAACTCTTCCTGGCAGAAAAGCTGTAAGCAGAGCTGATAGCTTCTGCCGCTTTTTGCGGCTTTGTTTTTGAGCCGTGCAAGCACGGATGCAGCCACGTCAGCCATTCAGCAACACCTCCATCACACTCATCATTTTCTTATAAACACCCATTTCCTTTGCGTATTTGGAAAGGTTGGCAAGGTTTTTCTTTTCATCCGCCACATAAGCATTGACGGCTTTGTTGAATATCTCGTTATCCAGCTTCGTGCGGTACTTGAAGCAGTCGCAGACGGTGCGTTCACGGTCATAGACTGGAAGTGTTACGCCATTGAAGGTGCCAGTTGTTTCCCCCAGGTGATACATCGGATTCTGCACATAATACGCTTTCACCGGCACTTCCGTCTGAATCGCCTTCACCGTTCTGGAATAAGAGCGTGGGACGGCAATCGACCATTCTCTGGGCGCAAAGTCGCTATAGCCGTAGTAGAACAGAGCTGATTCAACGCAGATGACCCCGTGCGTCATCAGTTTCGAAAGGACAAGCTCCTCTTTGGGCTCGTCCCCGACAGCCAGCTTGTAATACCCTTTCTTCACACGCTCGAGATACCCCTGCCTGCAAAGCGCATATACATCCTGGTCTTTGAGTCCGGCAGAAATAAAATCCGATTTCTTTGCAATTTCTCCGATGGCATCAAAAACTTCGTTGACAATATCGTACTTGCTCAACCTGTCACCAACTTTCTGCACGCAATATTTGCATTATGCGTGTTTATATTATAATACCAACGCTCCAAAAAATCAATATGTTTTGCACGCTTTTTGAAAATATTGCGTGTAAATTTTGAAAAGCGGTATTGCAATTCAAAGAACACTGCGCTATAATATCTATACAGTTTGGTCCTGCACCAACCTATCTTCGTGACAACACAATGACAAGAGGAATTATGATACACCGTAATTCTTGGATAATCTAAGCAATCCCGATAATCGGAGCTAAACGGTCTATACAAAACTGTTTAGGTCATGGTTTCAGGGAGCGAATAAAATATTTTCCCCCTGCCATGGCAGGGGGAAAATATTTTGGTACGCCCGACTGGATTCGAACCAGCGGCCTACAGAGTCGGAGTTATCAGACCGTCAAGCCACAAACCGTTGTGGTACAAGGGTTTGGTAGGAATTGCACAAATTTCCGGCGATTTATGAGAAAACCTCGGAAGCCTTACCGCGCATAGCCTTCGAGGTTTTTCGCAGTAGTAGTCAAATAGTAGTCTGGATAAAATGCGGGTTCAGCAGCCCAGTTCAGCTGAATATCTTTACCCTCTATCCCTGGATCAGATCAGCGGCATCGCATCCAAGTACTTTGGCAAGGTCAAGCACAATACCGGCCTGCGCTTTTGCAAGTTCGTACTGCTTCTGTTCGTAGAGCTGGATCATTCGCAAGGAGACTCCGGATGCTTCACTGAGCTGCTGCTGTGTCAGCCCTCTCGCCTTCCGTGTAAGCTGTAGCTTAGACTTACGGCTCCCCTTGTTCCTTTGAATGATCTCATCTGCACTCTCCACGAATTTGCTTACATCCGCTTCGTGCAGGATATATAGAGACATCACTACCGATAGTGTCAATCCGTATTCTACCATATCGCTGAAGCGTCGGTTTGTTTCCCACTGGTAATAGGCAAGGATCCATCCGGCCCAGTACTCTCTCCCCTTTGAGGATAGATGGGGCTGATGATGACGCTCACTCTGCATATTCACGGCAGCAAGCACAGCGTCTGCCAGTTCGACCCCCGACATTCCTGCAACATACTTCGGATTTCCATTCTCGAATTTTGAGGCAATTCCGGAGGAAATGAACCAGCCAAAGAAGTCATCCGGTGCATAGCCGAGTGTACACACGGCGTACTCGACCATATCTCCGAGATTGGCCATTGCATCATCCAAGTATAATTCGTTGTAGGCGTTCATCTTCATTCCCCCATTCTTCCCGAATGATGTCCAGCACATATTTTTCAGACAAAACCGTTTCACGATCCTTCTCTTTTGCAAAATCCTCGCGCGCTTTACTGTCTCGTGCCAGCTTCTTCGGATAATACATATCACACGGTGCAGGAATGGCTTCCTCAAATGTAAATCGAGCAAACGCTTTTCCCGATATCGCAACGATCTGTTCGCCCAGTTTCCCAAGTAACATCGCTTTTTCAAGCTGTTGGAGAGAAATCGTATTATTCAGAAACGCACTTGCGAATGAGAAATAAGAATCGTCCGCCCGATATCCTTTGATGACATCATACTGCTTATACTCTACCGCAAAATGCTCGTCAATATACTGCCTGGCTTGCCTTGCGACTGCCCCGCCAATACGGAACTTCCGATTATTCAGCAGTACATAAAGCCAATTGAGAATATGATAATTACCTCCTGTAAGCGAGAGGATAGACAGGCCGTTTAAATCAAAGGCATATCGATTTGCAAAGCCATCCGCTTCAGCGGAACAAGCCCACTCCTTTGCAAGCTCCACACTCTCAGTACAGTAGAACCCCAGTCCGTAATCGTTGTTTGGGTTTCCTTTGCCAATAACAGGCTGTTGGATAATTTGACTGGAACCATGATAAACGCAGATTATTTTATTCATAGCTGTGCCTCTTTCACGAGCCTATCGCTCCACTGATAGTTTTAACCCGAATTGATTATATCGCTATGGCGATAGTTTGTCAACAAGAAAACTTGTGGTGTTTCTCTGTCTGCAACGATATCTGTTGTTTCGACGTAACCGCCACAGCAAATGACGCATAGACACACATGAGACAATTAGTGAGGTCTCTCATACCAAGTATATTTTTCGTTTCCTGACCGATACTTTAACTATAAAAACGAAAGATAAGGATGGTCAGCATATGAATAATATGGATTTAGGATACGAAATGTTTTGCTATCAATGTGAGCAAACAGCGAACGGAAAGGGCTGTACAAAGCTTGGGGTTTGCGGAAAGACACCGGAAATCGCCAATCTGCAGGATTTGCTGATCTTTCAAATCAAAGGGATCAGCTGTTACGGAAAAGTTCTGCAAGATGAGGGACAGCATATCGATAAAAATATCATACGGTTTATCGAAAATGTTCTTTTCACAACGCTGACAAATGTTAATTTTGATTCGAAAGTACACGTGGAATTATTGAACGAATCACAACGGATAAAAGAAAATTTGAGAACAATCACAGGAGAGCTTCACAATCAGACATCATACGCCACTTATGATCTTCCCGAAACAAAAACACAAATGCTAAAGGATGCTCAATTCGCGGGAATTATGTATGATAAATCCCTTGACCCGGATATTCGCTCATTGAGGCAAACCATTTTATACGGACTGAAAGGTATCAGCGCCTATGGGCATCAGGCAAGAGAACTGGGCTATTACAGTGATGAGGTAGATGAATTTTATATTCAGGCATTGGAAGCTCTCACAGACGATAACCTTACAGTGGATGAACTGATCCGAATGACCATGCGCACCGGAGAAGCGGCAATTGAGGTTATGAAAAAATTGGACGAAGCCAATACTGCAGTTTACGGAAATCCGGCACCCCATAGGGTCAATATCCATATGAGGAAAGGACCCTTTATCGTTGTTTCGGGACATGATTTGAAGGATTTGGAAATGCTGCTGGAACAAACAAAGGGAACGGGGGTCAATGTGTATACACACGGTGAAATGCTGCCGTGCCACGGATATGAGGGATTAAAAAAATACCCCCACCTTGTCGGGAATTTCGGTGGTGCGTGGCAAGATCAACAAAAACAATTTGATGATCTTCCGGGATGTATTCTAATGACGACGAATTGCCTTATGCGGCCGAGAGAGAGCTATAAAGGCCGAATCTACAGCACGAATGTAGTGGGCTGGGAAGGGGTAAAACACATTGGGAAAAGAGAAAACGGTGAAAAGGATTTCAGTGAAATCATTCAGCAGGCAATAGAATTGGGCGGCTATCCGGAGGATCAGGAGCCCCACGAGATACTTGTCGGATTCGGGCATCATTCGGTATTAAGCGATTCTGACAAAATCGTAGCGGCAGTAAAAGCAGGAAAAATCAGACATTTCTTTCTTATTGGCGGCTGTGACGGAGCAAGACCCGGTCGAAACTATTATACAGAGTTTGCTAAGATGGTCCCGAAAGACTGCGTGATATTAACGCTCGCATGCGGAAAATACAGATTTAACAAACTGGATTTCGGTGAAGTAGCGGGTCTGCCGAGACTTTTGGATGTCGGGCAATGCAATGATGTATATTCTGCCATACGGATCGCAACAGGTTTAGCAGATGCTTTTGGTACCGATGTAAACGGATTGCCTTTGTCGTTGATCGTATCATGGTACGAACAAAAGGCTGTTGCTGATTTGCTGGCATTATTGAGTCTGGGAATTAAAGGCATATATTTAGGCCCTACCCTGCCGGCATTTTTGAGCCCGAATGTGCTTCAGTATTTAGTGGACACATTCGACTTGCGGCTTATTACCAATGCTGAGGATGACATTAAGACCTGCCTGAAACAGAATATTTGAGAAATCAGGAACCGTCAATGCACTTTGATAGTAACCGTAGAACCTGACAGCGCACAGTACCGGCGTATTTGAGCTGGAATGATCTTGAGGAGTCTTGAAAACGTACAGTTTTCAAGACTCCTCAAAAATTTTTGCAGCAATATTCTCCAATGCGTCACTGAAAATCTCATGAACATGGATCAGCGAAACGACCTCGCAGATAAACCGCTCCATCAGTTCCTTTTCATCCAACCATGTGGTCTGAGGAGTTGTGTAATGCCCAGGATCAGCCTCCGCTTCCGCTTTGGCTGCACGGATGGCTTTCTGTGCGGAGAGCCACCGACCATAGGCCCCGCCGTACAAGTCCTTTTTCAGTTTCCGCAGCGCGGCCTTGTACGCCTTCTCCGCTCCGCTGGGGCCGTTGTAGTTGAGATAGATCGCCAGCTCCTGAAAGGTCATGCCGACCTCATCCGGCTGACCGATGCCGAGGTAGCTTCGCACCAGATTCAGTTCTCTGGGCGTCAGCACCTCCTCCATCCGCTGCATCAGCAGCGTCCGACGCATCATGCGGTCATAGGCCACGGCAGGATCGCCGCCGCAGCTGACGGAGAACACATCGTCGCCCAACTGCCGCGCGCGGCACAGCGCGTGGTATTCCTTCAACAACACCTCGGCTGCCTTGGAGGATACCCTCAGCTTTTCGCATACCGCCTTGGTCAATTCCGTCTCTGAGGCATCCTGTGCCTCGGCGCAAAGGTGCACCACAGTGCGGAGTTGGCTGCCGCGGCTGGCTGGGACGGACAGCGGGGAGGCATGCTGCGCGGCATAGTCAGACAGCGCCGCTTCCATCACGGGCGTCGCATAGGTCAGCAGCCTCGTTCCGTAGCCGGGGTCAAAGCGTCCCGCCGCGTCCAGCAGTGCCAGCGCTGCCTCCTGCTTCAAGTCCTCCGTCTCACACCACGGTATGTACACCCGCGCCAGCTTGGTGAGGTAACCCTCGTTCTGTGAGACGAGCCGCCCCGCGGCGTTTTTGTCTCCGGCTTGCATTCGCAACGCCAGCTCTTCATTGCAGGGGCCGTCCCCGGCAACGGTGTACATATTTTTCGTCACAGGAAC
>OLWA01001011.1_pt1 | contig 31375 bp, 29 predicted proteins | sample 1673251 | NCBI WGS metagenome assembly OLWA01 (sample SAMEA3178937, study PRJEB25190) | human gut metagenome | biome: human gut; feature: human-associated habitat; material: faeces | place: Austria | collected 2013 | reverse complement strand
GTTCGCCGTTTTTACGGCTGTACTCGCTTTTCTCATTGCGTTTTCAAGGCTTTACAACTGTGTACACTATCCTACAGATGTAATCTGCGGTGCTGTACTCGGTATTGCGCTTGCAATAATAACTTGTCTTATATTTAAAAATTTCGGCTGGGATAACCGTCTTAACAAAAAGATTATTCGTAAAAAAGGTGATGTAAAATGACCGAACACAGATATTTAGGCAAAACTTCAAAAGACTACTTTGTAATAAAGGGCATCAATGTATTTAACGAAAGATGGTGCGGCACGGGCAACTGTGTTACTGTCACCTCTCCGCTTGACAAAAAGAACTATGTTTTTTCGGAATACACAAGCGACGGTGTAAAATTTATTGCAGGTAAAGACGCTCACGGATATTGGCTGTTTTTTGCAGCATAATTTGATTTTAAACCGAAAGGAAATAATACATAATGAATGAAAAAATGCTCATAAAAAATCTTTATGACCTCGACAAAACAATTGCAAAACCACTTCTTGAAACACTCGACTATCCTTGGGAGGCACTTCCTAAAATCAAAGATTTTATAATCGAGCTCGGCAAAACTCTTGACCCCGAAATCTACGAACAGCGTGGCGAAAATATATGGGTTGCAAAAAGTGCGACTGTTTATCCGTCCGCTCACCTCGGCGGCCCTCTCATCATCTGTGAGGATGCAGAGGTAAGGCACTGCGCTTTCATCAGGGGTTGCGCAATCGTCGGCAAAGGCGCAGTTGTAGGCAACTCAACAGAGCTTAAGAACTCTATCCTCTTTGACGGTGTTCAGGTTCCGCACTACAACTACATCGGCGACAGTATCTTGGGCTATAAGTCGCACACAGGCGCAGGTACAATTACCTCTAACCTCAAGAGCGACAAGTCACTTGTTACCGTTAATTGCGATAACGAAAAGATAGAAACCGGCGTTAAAAAATTCGGTGCAATGCTCGGTGATCATGTTGAGGTAGGCTGTAACAGTGTACTCAACCCCGGTTCGGTAATCGGCAGAAACACAAACATCTATCCGCTTTCATTTGTAAGAGGTTATGTAGAGGCTAACAGCATTTACAAGCGCCTCGGTGAAATTGCAGATAAAATCTGATAACTTAAAATTCTTACTTAAGCAGTCGCCGAGCCGACTGCTTATTTTATATTTTGATTCCGACATTTTTTACCGTTTGTGTTGTTCTGTTTACAAAAAATTTCCTTTATAATTAAATCATCAAATAAAGGAGGTTCTATTATGAACACATTATATGATTAAAAATAATATAATTCCATATGTTATGATTTCGGAAAATAACAACACTGCACTTGGTTTACAAGCAAAAACAAACACTTCCTTTGCAAAAACGAATTTTTTTGCTAAAGGGGCATATATTTTTTTGATTTAAGCTGTTTGATTATAAAACTCTCAATGTAATTTTATATCTTCAAAGCAAAAGCCCGACCTTAGTTTTATGCTAAAGTCGGGCAAAATTTTACTTTCTTCTTTTAACAAACGGAACAGGAGTTTTATCGTACTCATCAAGTCTGTTGCCGTAGAGATAATAATTTGTTTCCTTTGTAATAACAGGTGCGAGCACCACCATTGCAAATATATTCGGCAATGTCATAAAAGCGTTAAAAATATCTGACATTGTCCATACAATATCAAGAGATGTAATCGGAGCAATAAGAAGAATAACTATAAACAGCACCTTGTAAGGGATAATTCCATTTGGGCCGAAAAGATAATCAACACAGCTCTCGGCATAGTAACTCCAACCAAGAATTGTTGAAAATGCAAACAATACGATACCGACAACAAGAATCGGTGTGCCTATGTACGGAATCTGTGCAAATGCGGCAGATGTAAGTTCGCCGCCCTCAACCGAAGCTGTATCAATGTTCGGGTTCTTAATACATGAACTTACAATTACAAGACCTGTCATAAGACATACAACAACAGTATCCCAAAATGTACCTGTCGATGAAATAAGCGCCTGACGAACCGAGTTTCTTGACTGGGCTGCAGATGCAACAATCGGAGCAGAACCCATACCTGATTCGTTGCTGAAAAGACCTCTTGCAACACCGTAACGAGCCGCAATCATAATGCCTGTACCCGCAAGTCCGCCGCCTAATGCCTTAAAGCTGAAAGCCGACTCGCAAATAAGTGTAACTGTCTGCCAAAGCACATCAAAGTTAATTGATAAAATAATGATACAACCGATAACATAGAGTATTGCCATAAGAGGTACGAGTTTTTCGCATACTCTTGAAATAGACTTAATACCGCCGAAAATAACAAGAGCAACGCAGATTGCAATTACAACACCCGAAATAAGCGCAACAGTCGAAATATCCATTCCGAAGAAGTGGAGCATATATGTTTTGTCAGGATTAAAGGTTGTATCCATAATCTTTGCAATCGCATTTGTTTGAACACCGCAGCCAACGCCGAATGAAGCAAACAACGCAAATACCGCAAACAATACGGCTACCCACTTAAAGTTAATTCCTGTTTTCTTTGATACGCCGTTTTCAATAGCATACATTGCGCCGCCGCGCATTTTACCGTCTCGAGTTTTTACACGGTATTTCACCGCAATAAGCGACTCCGCATACTTTGTGGCAATACCAAACACGCCTGAAATCCAGCACCACAGCACCGCACCTGCACCGCCAAGCGCAATAGCCGTACCTACGCCGATAATATTACCTGTACCTATTGTAGAGGCAAGTGCTGTAGTAAGCGCCTGAAACGGGCTGATGTCGCCGTCTGAATCAGGGTCTTTTGTAACAGAAAGCTTAATCGCTTTTAATGTTTTGCGCTGAACAAACTTTGTTCTGACGGTCATATAAATGTGTGCACCAAGCAAAATTACTATCATTGGCACGCCCCATAAAATGTTGTCAAACTTTGTAAAAAAGTCATTCAGCATTTGTAGAAAATCCATCGAGTTCAATCCCTTCTTCTTTTTTGCTCAATTGCTCAAGGTTACTGTATATTACAATCCTCAAGCTCCCTCAAAATCCTTTTCACATCACTTAGTCCGTCTGCAACACCGTGCAAAAGCGGAATTATATCATTACTCGGCTTGTCAAGGTCAGGCACCATTACTGTTACACAGCCTGCCGAGCTTGCCGATTTAATGCCGTTTGGAGAATCCTCAAGCGCAACGCAATTTTGCGGAGAAAGTCCGAGCATTTCCGCCGCCTTGAGGTAGATGTCGGGTGCAGGCTTGCCAACGCTTACCATTGACGCACTCACCGTAACATCAAAATATTTATATAAATCATGTGCCTTAAGGTATCTCTCTGCCCTCTGCGGAGGAGTTGCCGTTGCAAGAGCGACTTTATAGCCGTTTTCTTTCAGAAAAGAAAGCAATTCTTTTGCGCCGCTCTTAACTTCAATACCGTTTTTCTCAACATAGTTGTCCATAAGCTCAACTCTTTTTGAGCGCACAGCCTCATAATCGAAACCGTCGCCGAATATTCCCTTGAGCTTAGCCGAAGCAAGCGGTCGAGCCATACTCCTTATTGACAAAGCGTGTTTTTCTTCCATAGGAAATCCGTAAAATCTTCCTGCCTCGCACCAAAAGCGAACATAAAGTTTTTCGGAGTCGAGAATAACTCCGTCCATATCAGATATTACACCTTGAATTTTCACCGCTCACACCTCTTTTTTATCTGCATATTAGATATAAATATACCTGCGCAAATCAATACTACCGATACAATTGTTTCTATGCCAAACACACTTTCGCCCAGCATAATGCCTGAAAGCAGAGTGCCGAACACAGGCACAAGCAAATTGAAAACGCAAATTCTGCTTGCAGGGTGATGTTTTAGCAAAGCCGTCCAGATTGCGAATGCGGCGGCAGATACAAAAGCAAGCCACAAAAGCACAAGCAATGCTTTTATGCTTGAAAAATCAAGTTTTCCGCCTGTAACAAAACCCGCAATTAAAAGCAGTATTCCGCCGAACAGCAATTGAAATCCCGTTACCGAAATCGGTTCTCGGTCACGGACTATTCCCTTAGAAATAAAATTACCCGCGGCCGCCGACAAAGTTGACATTAATATCATAAAATCGCCGAACAGCGTGTCAACAGTCACACCGCCGCCGCTGTTTACACACAAAACTCCGCAAAAGCCGAGCACGCAACCGATTATTTTACAAATGTTCAGTTTGTCCGACTTAAAAAACAGCGGAGCAAAAAGCACGGTAAAAAAAGTTGCACAGGCGGTTATAACCGAGGTGTTGGCACCGCTTGTAAATCCTATGCCGATATATGTAAAAATATACTGCCCGAAAGTCTGCACCGAACCGAGCAGCATAACAGGCATAATGCCGTTTTTCTCAATTTTAGGCAAGTGCTTGTTCTTGACTAAAAAAATGAAAAGCACCATTATTCCTGCAAGGGTAAACCTTGCACCTGCAAAAAGCAACTTTGAGCCTATGTCGTTTCCCTCTATGCCAAACTGCGCATAGCCTACTTTTATAAAAGGAAACGCAGTACCCCAAAGCAAAGTGCAAAATATTGCAAGTGCAGCGGCTACCTTGTAATTTTTTATGCTCATCAGCTTAAATAAGGCTTTAATTCTTCAAGCATAGCTTCTTTTTTGCGAAGGCCCGTAAGTCTGAGCACTTCTTCACCGTTTTTAAAAAGGATAAGTGTAGGAATACTCATAACGCCGTAGTAATCGGCAACCTGACGCTCGGTTTCTACATTAAGCTTAAAAAATTTCATCTGTGAGCCAATCTCTGTAGAGAGCTCCTTAAAAACAGGACCCATCATTCTGCAAGGACTGCACCACTCTGCCCAAAAATCAACAAGCACAGGCACATCTGCGCCAAGAACTTCGGATTCAAATTCTTCTGCAACAATTTCTTTAACCATAGCAATACCTCCTGCTTTTATTATTATCACATATAAACTCATTATCAATAAAATAAAAAAATTTACTGCTATTTTACATTATAACAGAACATACGCCGTTTTTCAACTTTTTTTACATTTCATAAATTTAATTATATGAATAAAAAATCATTTTTGCATACTCAACCGGTAACTATAGCAATGCTGAGGCATAAAATAATCTGAAAGGATGATTTGCTATGGACAATAAATACCCGTTTGTAAACACGCCGTTGCGCTATCCATACAATGCGCTTGAGCCGTACATTGATGAAAAAACAATGATTTTGCATCACGACAGACACCTGCAAGCATATATTGACAAGTTAAATTTGCTGATGAGCGAATGCAGACAGCTTCAAAAATTAAGTTTGCAGGAAATATTAAAAAATCCCTGCCGTATTCCCGAGGAAAAACGCAGAGATTTTATAAACAATGCGGGCGGCGTATATAATCACAGATTTTATTTTAACGGTATGAGCCCCGATTGCCATGGGCTTGAGCGTGGTGCTCTGCACAGAAAAATGAGCGAAAGTTTCACAAGTTTTGAAAATTTCAAAAATGAGTTTACCGATGCGGCGATGTCTGTCTTTGGCTCGGGATATGCGTGGCTTGTATATGACGGCAAAAAACTGAAAATTACAACTACCAAAAATCAGGATACACCGCTTTGCAGAGGATTTATACCGATACTTAATATTGATGTTTGGGAACACGCATACTATCTAAAGCACTACAACGACCGCAAAGCCTATATCGAGGATTTTGTAAAAGCAGTAAATTGGGCAATGGCAGAAAAACGACTTTGCAACCAGAAAAGTTTTTAACATTTTTGTGTGGTGAGTGTTGAAATTTTATATTTATTATAATTTGAGTAACATATTCAGAAGATTATCTTCTGAATATTGTGGATAATAAAAAGGTTCTTTAATTATGAATTAGGATAAATCGTTGTTTAGCTCACGGTTTAGTGTAATAAATTTAAAATTTAGGTCAAGACTTTTTAAAGGCTGACCAAACTTTTATAATACTTGGCAAAATTATTTTGCTAAAGCATAATTTACCCAAACTTTTGATAAAAAGCAAAAAACCGAGTGTTGAATTAACAGCACTCGGTTATTAATATAAATTTACTTTTTCTCCTCTTTCGGCTCAACTTCTTTTTCAAAGTTAGCGGCGTCGGAGGCATTTGCAGTATTAAATTTATAATCCTTACCCGGGAAAATCGCATTGAGGACAATACCGGCGATTGATGCAACAGCAAGCGGTGAAAGTGTAATTGTTGCACTGCCGATTGCAAAACTTACTGTGTTGCTTGAAAGTCCGAGCGCACATACAAGGATTACAGCGGCAACAATAAGGTTACGGCTTTTTGTAAAGTCAACCTTATTTTCTACAACATTTCTTACGCCGATTGCAGAAATCATACCGTAAAGTACGAATGAAATACCGCCGATAATACAGCTTGGAATTGAACCGATAATTGCAGATACAATCGGGAAGAATGATACACCTACAGCAAAGAATGCGGCAATTCTGATTACTCGTGGGTCATAAACCTTTGTAAGTGCAAGTACGCCTGTATTTTCGCCATATGTTGTGTTTGCAGGGCCGCCAAAAAGTGAAGCAACAGTTGTTGCTAAACCGTCACCGGTAAGAGTTCTGTGAAGACCCGGATCCTGAATATAATTGTTGCCTGTTGTTGAACTGATAGCACAAATGTCACCGATATGCTCCATCATTGTGGCAAAAGCGATTGGAACAATGGCAATAATTGATGATGCAATAAGAGCGGTGTTAGAATAGTCGATACCGCCGAATACGGTTTGCTCCCAATGAATCGGAATACCGATAAGACCTTCACTGCCAAAAATATTGCCCTTAGCAATATTATCGCAAATTGTGTTTACACTTGTGAAATCGAAAATAGGCTGATAAACACCGTTTGCGTCTGCACCGCCTGAGAATAACCACGGTACATTCTGAATAAGGTCAGGGTTTGCCTGCGAAATAAAGTAAAGGACAAGTCCTACACCGTAAGAAATAAGCAATCCGAGAATAATCGGAATGATTTTTGCCATTCCCTTGCCCCATATGTTAAATATAACAATTGCGGCGAGAGCAACAAAGGCAAGCAGCCAGTTAGTCGTACAGTTTGAAACGGCAGACGGAGCAAGTCCAAGACCGATAGCAATAATGATTGGACCTGTAACAACAGGAGGGAAAAATCTCATAACTTTTTCAATGCCGACAGCTTTGATAATTGCGGCAAGAATGAAATAAACCAAACCTGCACACGCTACACCGAGGCAAGCATACGGCAACATACTGTTAGGGTCATCGGGTGCAAGCGCTTTGATAGCGGCATAACCGCCAAGAAAAGCAAATGAAGAACCGAGAAAAGCAGGTACTTTAAACTTTGTTATACAGTGAAACAACAGAGTACCGAGTCCTGCCATAAGCAAGGTAGTCGAGATGTCAAGTCCTGTGATAATCGGAACAAGAATTGTTGCGCCGAACATTGCAAACATATGTTGAATACCAAGGATTATCATCTTTGGTTTGCCAAGTTTGCGGGCATCATAGATTGCGCCATTGTTTTTATCCATTTTAATTCCTCTTTCTCTTTTTTTGAGTTTTTATCCGTAAAAACCCCATTCTTTTTAATTATACTGTCTTGAAATAATAAAAGCAATATATTTTTATTATTACATAAAATAATGCATTTTAATTTGATAATTAAATAAATAATTAAAATAATGATTAATGAATAACTTATCAAACTGTTGTGATTAAATAATTTGAAAAGTTTGGTCAACCTTTTCAAAGGTTGTGGGTGTGGGCAAAGCCCACAAATACTTTCCGTTTATGCAATCTAATGATAGCAAAACAGTTTGCTGTTTTGCGGCTTGAACACAACGGTATTAGCCTTGAAAAGCGAAAGCAACAAGAAAAGGAAATCATACTTTCACACATTTTACAAATAGTCAAAACCCAAATTTACTTTTCAATAAACACAAAAAGAGCCGACTCTTGCGAATCGGCTCAATTATTTAAGAAAGTGTTATAAATTCAAAGTGAATTACTCGTTAATAGCGATAACTGCACCTGAACCTACTGTTCTACCACCCTCACGGATAGCGAAACGAAGACCTACTTCGATAGCGATTGGAGTGATAAGCTCAACATCCATCTCAACGTTATCGCCAGGCATACACATCTCTGTACCCTCTGGGAGTGAGATTGTACCTGTAACGTCAGTTGTTCTGAAGTAGAACTGTGGACGGTAGTTGTTGAAGAATGGTGTATGACGGCCACCCTCGTCCTTTGTAAGAACGTAAACCTGACCACGGAACTTTGTGTGTGGGTGAATTGTACCTGGCTTAGCAAGTACCTGACCTCTCTGGATTTCAGTTCTCTGAACACCACGGAGAAGTACACCTACGTTGTCACCAGCCTCAGCATAGTCAAGAGTCTTTCTGAACATCTCAAGACCTGTAACAACAACTTTTCTCTTCTCGTCTGTAAGACCAACGATCTCAACTTCCTCAGAAGTTCTGATCTGACCTCTTTCAACTCTACCTGTAGCAACTGTACCACGACCTGTGATTGTGAATACGTCCTCAACAGGCATAAGGAATGGCTGGTCAGCCTTACGGTCAGGAGTTGGGATAAACTCGTCAACAGCATCCATAAGCTCGTGGATGCAAGCATACTCAGGAGCATTAGGATCCTTAGAATCGCTTGTAAGTGCGAGGTAAGCTGAACCCTTGATGATTGGTGTTTCATCGCCCGGGAAGTCATACTCGTTGAGGAGGTCACGGATCTCCATCTCTACGAGCTCAAGAAGCTCAGGATCGTCAACCTGGTCTGTCTTGTTCATGAATACTACGATGTAAGGTACACCTACCTGACGAGAAAGAAGGATGTGCTCTCTTGTCTGTGGCATAGGACCGTCAGCAGCTGATACAACGAGGATAGCGCCGTCCATCTGAGCAGCACCTGTGATCATGTTCTTTACATAGTCAGCATGGCCTGGGCAGTCAACGTGTGCATAGTGACGCTTTTCTGTCTCGTACTCAACGTGAGCTGTGTTAATTGTGATACCACGCTCTCTCTCTTCAGGAGCCTTATCGATGTTAGCGTAATCAACGAAGTCAGCGTCGCCTTCTAAGTTGAGAACCTTTGTAATTGCAGCTGTAAGTGTTGTTTTACCATGGTCAACGTGGCCGATTGTACCAATGTTTACATGGGGTTTATTTCTTTCGAATTTTTCTCTTGCCATTGGAAATTTCCTCCTTAAATATGGTAATTCATTGTAATTTACATTACAATAGATTTAATGCTATTGTACCAACAAATCAGCAAAAAATCAAGAGGTTTTTATAAAAAACCTAATATATTCAGCAAAAAGGATTAATTAGTCCTTCTTAGCTCTCTCGCTCATAATCTTTTCAGCAATGTTCTTCGGAACTTCTGCATAAGTATCAGGCTCCATTACATACTGACCACGGCCCTGTGTCTTAGAACGCATATCAGTAGCATAACCAAACATTTCTGAAAGCGGAACATGAGCTGTTACTCTCTGTGCACCGTTCTCTGCTTCCATGCTCTGGATCATACCACGACGAGAGTTAAGGTCGCCGATAACATCACCGAGGTATTCGTCAGGAACGATAACTGTAACCTTCATGATAGGCTCAAGGAGAACAGGATCAGCTTTTCTCATAGCCTCTTTGAATGCCATAGAACCGGCAATCTTAAATGCCATTTCTGATGAGTCAACCTCGTGGTAAGATCCATCATAAAGCTCAACCTTAACGTCAACTACATTGTAACCTGCGAGTACACCGCTGAGCATTGCGCCCTGGATACCCTGGTCAACAGCAGGAATATATTCCTTAGGAATAGCACCGCCGACAATGTTATTAACGAACTCGTAACCCTTGTCCTTGTTAGGGAATACATTAATCTTAACATGACCGTACTGACCCTTACCACCTGACTGACGAGCATACTTCTCATCAACAGAAGCCTCTTTACGGATTGTTTCTTTGTAAGCAACCTGCGGAGCACCGATATTAGCCTCTACCTTAAACTCACGGAGAAGACGGTCAACGATAATCTCAAGGTGAAGCTCACCCATACCTGCGATAATTGTCTGACCTGTTTCTTCATCAGTATAAGCACGGAATGTTGGGTCTTCTTCTGCAAGCTTTGCAAGAGCAATACCCATCTTTTCCTGACCGGCTTTAGTCTTAGGCTCGATAGCTACTCTGATAACAGGCTCCGGGAACTCCATAGACTCAAGAACTACAGGATTCTTTTCGTCGCAGAGTGTGTCACCTGTTGTTGTATTCTTAAGACCAACAGCAGCAGCAATATCACCTGCATAGCAGCAGTCGATATCTTTTCTGTCGTTAGCGTGCATCTGAAGAATTCTGCCCATACGCTCGTTGTTGTCTTTTACAGAGTTGTAAACTGTATCTCCGGCCTTAACAATACCTGAGTAAACTCTGAAGAAGCAGAGCTTACCTACGAACGGGTCAGTTGCAATCTTAAATGCGAGAGCCGCAAAAGGCTCTGTATCAGAAGAATGTCTTTCAACTTCTTCGCCTGTTTCAGGGTTTGTACCCTTGATAGCAGGAACATCGGTTGGAGCAGGCATATAATCGATAATAGCGTCAAGGAGCATCTGAACGCCCTTGTTACGGTATGAAGAACCGCAAGTTACAGGAACCATTGTATTGTCGATTGTAGCTTTTCTGATAACTTTCTTAATTTCATCTATAGAAATTTCCTCGCCGCCGAAGTATTTCTCCATAAGATCCTCGTCAAGCTCAGCAACTGACTCGATGAGTTTCTCGTGATACTCGTTAGCAAGATCCTGCATGTTCTCAGGAATTTCTTCCTCACTGTAATCTGTACCGTCTTCATTGTGGTAAATCTCGGCCTTCATAGTAACGAGGTCGATAATACCTGTGAAGTCGCTTTCGGCACCGATTGGGAGCTGAATCGGAACAGCGTTACATTTAAGTCTGTCCTTCATCATCTGAACAACATGGTAGAAGTTAGCACCCATAATGTCCATTTTATTTACGTAAACCATTCTTGGTACACCGTAGTTGTCAGCCTGACGCCATACGGTTTCAGACTGAGGCTCAACGCCGCCCTTAGCACAAAGAACTGTTACAGAACCGTCAAGTACACGGAGTGAACGCTCAACTTCAACGGTGAAGTCAACGTGACCAGGTGTGTCGATGATGTTGATTCTGTGTTTCTTGTACTGATGCTTGCTACCGAACCAAAATGCTGTTGTTGCAGCAGAAGTGATTGTGATACCACGTTCTTTCTCCTGAACCATCCAGTCCATAGTTGAAGCACCATCGTGTGTTTCGCCGATTTTATGGTTTACGCCAGTGTAATACAGGATACGCTCTGTTGTTGTAGTTTTACCGGCATCGATGTGAGCCATGATACCGATGTTTCTTGTCTGTTCAAGTGAAACCTGTCTTGGCATAAAATCCTCCTCTAAAAATTACTCCGGTAATAAAAATTACCATCTGTAATGAGCGAAAGCCTTGTTTGCTTCAGCCATCTTATGAGTGTCTTCACGCTTTTTGAAGGCACCGCCTGTGCTGTTAGTAGCATCAAGAATCTCTCCTGCAAGTCTTTCCTTCATTGTTCTTTCATTTCTGGCTCTTGAGTAAGTTGAAATCCAACGAAGACCGAGTGTCTGTCTTCTCTCAGGACGAACCTCCATAGGAACCTGATATGTGGCACCACCTACACGGCGAGCCTTTACCTCGAGAACTGGCATTACATTTTCCATAGCCTGCTCGAAAACCTCAAGTGGGTTATTACCTGTCTTATCAGCAATGATTTCAAATGCACCGTAAACAATCTTCTGAGCAACGCCCTTTTTACCGTCATACATAATGTTATTGATAAGACGAGTTACAAGTTTTGAATTATAAAGCGGATCCGGTAATACGTCACGCTTCGCAATAGAACCTCTTCTTGGCACTTTGCTTCCCTCCTTCACAATAATTGAGATATCATAGGTACTCGAAAGCGACAAACTCCCGTATGCCAACAAGAAATCCATAAATATATATAGAAATCCTGCCGCATAGCAGAACTTAAAATCAATTTAAGCCGAAGTTATGTCAATTCCTTATTTACCTGCCTTTGGACGCTTTGCGCCATACTTAGAACGGGACTGCATTCTTCCTGCAACGCCCTGTGCGTCGAGTGTACCACGAACAATGTGATAACGAACACCAGGCAAGTCCTTAACACGGCCACCACGAATAAGAACAACGCTGTGCTCCTGAAGGTTGTGACCAACACCTGGGATGTAAGAACTAACTTCGATACCGTTAGAAAGTCTTACTCTGGCAATCTTTCTGAGAGCTGAGTTAGGCTTTTTAGGTGTAGCAGTCTTTACGGCTGTGCACACACCTCTCTTCTGTGGTGAGCTCTGGTTGATAGCAACACGCTTCTTAGAGTTCCAACCCTTTAAGAGTGCAGGAGCCTTAGCTTTCTTTTCGGAAACCTCTCTGCCCTTTCTTACCAACTGGTTAAATGTAGGCATATTTTTCCTCCTTTCCAAAATATTAAGAAATTGATTAACCGCCCTGTCAAGCAGGGCCGAAATGCCGAACAAGGTGCAATTACACATTGCTCTGCAATTTAGTATTATAACTCAACAAATATCGTTTTGTCAAGCGTTTTTATCCCGATTTTACGGCATTTTTACTTACATTTTCAAGTTTTGTGCTGTGGCAGATACTATTTTACCCCAAAATTTTCTGCATATACCGCAAAAACTGCCCTCCGACAAATCAGAGAGCAGTTTTATATAAAAGGTTATCAATTTTTAGCTTTGCCAAATCAGTTATTCTCAACCTTAAAGCCGTTATCCTGAGCGTATTTTTCGGCTGTTGAGCCTTTCTTTGCAACAATAACAAGGTCTTTTGAAATAACATTTTCTTCATTTGAATCTAAATATCCGACACCGACATCGTCGATATATGTTACAGACTCCGGAATTGTAATCTTTTTAAGATACTTGCAGTTATAAACAGCATAGTCTCCAATGCTTTCAACACCATCTTCAAAAACAATTTCGGTTACGCCCTCTAAGCCCCACAAAGCATAGCTCTCAATATTCTTAACAGAGCCGGGGATTATAAGCTTCATATTCAAATCATCGGTGTCGATATTCGAATAATTATAAACATATATCTCATAAACGCTTGTTACAGGCTTGCCGTTAATTTCGTTCGGAACTCTGATTTCAAAATTCTTATCGGTAAATGTTTCGTCAAATGTGTCCATATAATTATAGCCTGTGATTTCAATTTCGCTGCCGTCGTTAATCTCCTGATAGTAAAAATGGCTTGCACTGTCATAATTTCTTTCACTGCTGTCACTGTTGTATTTGCTTTCATTATCTTCTACAAATATGCTTACGCCTTCCTTAACGCCACCAATAACCGAACCGACAGTCTTAAAAGCGTTGCAGGCTACAACACCGACAACAACAGCAAGAATAATTATGATACCGAGAATAACGCTGATTACAATAGCTGCAATCTTACCGCCGCTCATACCTTTTTTAGGCTGATTAGGCATATTGTTGTTAGGAACATTTGTAAACTGCTGACCTGTGTAACCGTTATTTACAGGCATACCGTTTGGCTGATTAGCAGATGAATTATACTGATACGGCTGTGGTGCAGGCTGTGCATTGTTTGCGTCGGCACCAAAACCCGAAGGTGAATTATATGCGTCCGGACCGAAATTGTTTGGCTGTGTGTTGTAATTATCCGCACCGAAGCTGTTTGGCTGTGAATTGTTGTCAGCAACATTCTGCTGTGCAGGTTCGGAATTATAATTGTTTGCCGCAAAATTATCCGACTGTGCAGGCTGTGTTTGAGTTTCCTGCTCTTTTACAGGCTCTTCGACAGGAGCGGGTGTGCCGCAGCTTGTGCAAAACTTACCTGTGATTTCATTTCCGCAATTAGGACATTTCATTTACTATACCTCTCCTTAAATAAGCAAAATATATTTGCCATACTATTGCATAATTATACCATTTTGTTTATGCAAAAATCAATTGCTTTTATTTACATATAAAAAGCAATATATTGTATATTTTTATAATTTCATAACAAAAAGGTTCTCCGCAGCAGAGAACCTTAAGTTTATTATTTTACATAATTTCATCTAAGCAATTATCTCAACCTTCGATAAAAGCCTTTAGAATTTAAACGCTCACGATTAACCAAAGCATCAGTTATATTCAATATACAAATCGTTATCCTTAGCGTATCTGTCGGCAGCCGAGCCTTCTTTAGCGTATATGTGAGTAAGCGGAGAACGGGTATATTCTCTTTTGCCGACAGGCTCTGAAAATGTATCTCCCGCAATATAAAAGCCTACCGCATGCTCGCCTATAACGGTCACCGATTCCGGAATATTAACCCTATCAAGCGAATAGCAATCCACAATAGCGTCAGGCTCAAGAGTTTCAACACCGTCTTCAAAGGTAATTTCACACACATTTTCCGACAGTTTAAAAGTATCGCTCTGTATTGTCTTTACTGTACCGGGTACTGTAATATAAATATGGAGAGTACCCGAGGAAAGAGGATTGGTCGGATTGATTTTTCCGATAGCAGTTACGGTTTTGCCGTTAATTTCACTCGGAATATTAAAATAAAAATTGTAAGTATCATCTACAACTTCATCCGTAAACTCATTGTAGTAATCCACGGTATCAATACCTGTGACTGTAACAGTTCCGTCATCGTTTTCAGTGTAAAAGCAATACGAGTTTTCGTCCAAATCCATACTCACGGACGAAACGGCAGCAGAGTCATCCGCACCCGTAAACTCACCTATTCCCATATTAAATTTATTATTTTTGATTACATTCATTATGACGGTATATCCGACAACACAAAGGCTGATAATCAATACACTTACAATAACAAGAACAACTATGAGAGTTGTTTTTGATTTTTTCTTTTCACGGGTATTTACAACATCCGAAAACGGCTGATTTTGATTAGTATAACCGCTCGGCATTGCGCTGTTGTTGTAATTAGGGTTTCCGTAACTATGCTGTGAATTGTAATTTTTTTGAGCATAGTTGTTTACAGACTGCGTGCTGTAACCGTTTTGTGCGTATTCGTTTACAGGCTGAACACCGGCACTGTTTAAAGCAGTATTTTCAACTGCAGATTTCGACACTTCTTCAGAATTATTTATATTTGCCTGTTCGTCGGATTTTTCCTGAACGGCTTTTTCCTGTTCTAATTCTTCTTGCGGTACGGGTCTGCCGCAAAAGGTACATATATTACCCTCAAATCTTTCTCCGCAATCCGGACATCTGTGCATTTTTCTGTTCCTCCAAATTTATATCAATTACATTCCATAGAACAGCATAATTATACCATTTTAATACATATAAATGCAAGCATATTTTTGGATATAATAAAGCATAAAATTACAATTTATTTAACTAAAGTGCATAACAAAAGGCTCTCCGTTCAGAAGAGCCTTAGCTTTAAAATTATGTTTCAGAAAAACATTTCGTAAAGCGATTATAAGATTTTATCTTAAATTTGCGCAAAGTTATAATTTATTATTCACGCAAGCGCTTTTTCGATTTCCTGTGCGGCATCATCAAGGTAGTTGCCCTCAAAGAGTTCTACTCTGCCATCGTCGACACACTTGGCAAGGTCGCTGTCAATAGGAAGCTTTGCAAGTACCTTTGTATTGTAACGCTCGGCAATTTCATCAATATGGCTTTCACCGAAAATATTATGCTTTTTGCCGCAATCGGGACATACAAAATAACTCATATTCTCAACAAGACCGAGAATCGGCACATTCATCATATTTGCCATTTTTACCGCCTTTTCGACAATCATGGAAACAAGCTCCTGCGGAGATGCAACTACAATGATTCCGTCAATCGGCAAACTCTGGAATACAGTAAGCGGAACATCTCCTGTTCCCGGAGGCATATCAACAAACATATAGTCCTCGTTTTCCCAGATAACATCTTTCCAAAACTGCTTTACCGTGCCTGTAATGACAGGTGAACGCCATACAACAGGGTCGGTCGGATTTTCAAGCAAAAGGTTTACTGACATAATATCAATTCCCGTTTCGGTTGTAACAGGAATAATTCCGTATTCGTTGCCCTTTGCTCTTTCGTTAATGCCAAAAGCCTTTGGAATTGACGGGCCTGTAATATCTGCGTCAAGAATAGCCGTTTTTTTACCAAGACGATTGAAAGTTACCGCAAGAGTTGAAGTAACAAGGCTTTTGCCTACTCCGCCCTTGCCCGATACTACGGCAATTACTTTCTTTACACTGCTGTATTGATTAAGGCTTTCACGCAAACTTTCCGAATTTTTTGACTTGCAGTCAGAGCTGCAAGATGAACAATCATGACTACATCCCATATTTTTTACATCTCCATTTTATACAATTTGTGTTGTTTCGTCGGGAACATACTCCGTTACAGGTTGTTCTGTATCCGGGGCAGATTCGTAAGTTTCGGGTTCGGTATATTCTTCTGTGTAAGGCTCTGTTTCCGGCTCGGTGTACTCCTCTGTGGAAGGCTGTTCTGTGGTTTCCTCCACATTCTCCGTGTAATCGGGAACATACTCCGATTCGGTTTCAGGCTCGTAATACTCGGTTGTCGGCTCTTGAGTTGTGGCAACAGTCGCTTTCGTGGTAGGTGCATTTGTCACCGTCGGTTTTTTATTGCCAAACGAACATTTTGAAAGCACAAAAGCAAGCACACATACTACTATAACCGCAACGGCTACCACTACGCATACCATAGCCGCCTTACTGTTTTTCTGCTTTTGTTTTTTCGCTTTTTTCTGCTTTTTCGGCTTTCCCAAATAATCGTCCGTATCTGCATTATTCTCATAATAGTCGTCATTATTCGGTTGTCTGCGCTTAAATTCGTGTCTGTCCTCACCCGTTTGAGCGTCAAAACCGTCACCGTAATCTCTGTTGCTTTTTTTCGGATTATCCGACGGTATATGATTTTTGCTTGTTACCGATTGACAGTCAAAATCATCGCCGTAATTATCGCTGTGAACATCAAAATTCTCTGTGCTGTCTATGGCAGGCTCATTATTCGGTACATCGTTTGAATTTTTTTCAACTTCTTTATTTTCAACAGTTTCGGTATTATCAACATCAAAATTTTCAATATTCGCAAATCTGTCCTCTTCGTCTTTTTTTGCGTGACGGGCAATATATACTTTTTCTTCTTCTTCTTCAATTTTTTCTGTTCCGTCAAACTTATCCTTTTCGTCCATAAATTCACCCTCTTTAATTCGGTTCTAAATGTTGGGGTAACAATAATAAATTATTGTTTGGCTCACGGTTTAGTGTAATAATTTAAAAATTTAGGTCAAGCCTTCGAAAAGGTTGACCAAACTTTTATAATTACTTGGCTGATGTATTCCGCTAAACTATAAATTACCCAAACTTATGATAAAAAGCCTTTAATTCTTAAATAACCGTATAAGGCACCGCTTAAATAATAAAACAGCGGCTCGATTTTGTCAAGTCGCTGTCAAATTAATAAGTAAAACAAATTATTCTTCTGTGTTTTCTTCGCTTGTTTCGGTTTCTTCGGCATTTTCGGAAGTTTCCTCTGATTCTTCTTCATTTTCAACATCCTGAATGTCAGCTTCTATACCGCCCTCAACGAATTTTTTCTCGCTTTCGTTCTCTTCCTCGGCAATTTCAAAACCGCTTAAGAATGTGTACGGAATACCGTAACCGAATACAACGGCTGCAAGTGTTGTTACAATGCTGATTGAACTGTCATTTATAACAAATGCGCTGTGGAGCGGCATACCGCTTGCTATGCTTGCAATCATTATGTAAAGCGCAGGCAATACCATAATTATTAATGTAATCGGTGAAAAACGCTTTACAGGCTTTCCGTCGCCGACTCTTGTTGCGTAGAACAAAAGCAGACCGAACACTGTGTAAACAAACAACTGAATTACATTTGAAAGCACCTGATTCTGTCCAAGTGCAAAATTAGAGAAAAAGTGTGCGCATACTACAAACGCAAGAATAAGGAATGCAGAGAAAAACAGATTTACTGTATTCTTTTTATTTGGTTTTTTCATAATCGTGCCTCCGAGCATCAAAATTATTTAGATTTTATCACGCTATTGTGACAGTTTTATGACAAATGTTAAGTAAATATCGCACTATACAGCACATTTATTACCTTATTTTTTTGCTTTTGCGGCAAGGCACACCCAACCTTTTTCAAGGTGTTCTTCTATAATGTCAAAATCCTTGCCGATTGATTTCTTTACCTCTTCGGCACGGGTATCAATAATACCGCTCATAATATAAACCGCATCGTCTTTCATAAAGTCTTTTACACCTTTTGAAAGGAACATAATTGCGTCTGCTACAATATTTGCAAGTACAATGTCATACTTACCTGTTACTTTATCTGTAAAGCTGCCGCAGATTGCAGTAAAGCGGTCAGCCACATTGTTAATTTCGGCATTTTCTTTTGCGGTTCTTACTGCAACATCGTCAATGTCAACTCCTACGGCACTTTCTGCACCCATAAGCAAAGACGCAATACCGAGCACACCGCTGCCACAACCCACATCAAGCACTTTGTCGCCTTTTTTCATATACTTTTCGCACATTTCAAGGCAAAGTCTTGTGGTTTCGTGACTGCCTGTGCCAAACGCAAGACCCGGGTCAATATTCAAAACTATTCTGCCCTGCGGATCGTAATCATCTCTCCAACTCGGGCGAATAAGGAGCTTTTCTCCAACGGCAATCGGATTAAAATACTTTTTCCAATTGTTTCTCCAATCTTCTTCGGCACAGTCGAGCAATTCAATTTTATGCTCAATGCCCTCTGCATTATACCTTTCGGACAAAAAAGCTACAGCCTCGTTCGGAGAAACATCAGGCTCAAGGTAAATATGAACATAGGCAACGCTCCTGTCTTTCTTGAGCAAATCCTCATCTATAAGGTCAATGTGTGCAATCTCCTGCACTTCCTGCTCAAGAGCAGTGTAGTCCTCAATATAAATTCCGTAAGGCACTACAACATTCGCAATGTCGCCTGCCCTGTCTATATCCTTTGCGTTTACCGCAATTTTTATTTCTGTCCAAGACTCCATTTGTTAAGCCCCTTTATATACTGTTATCAGAATTATTCGTTGAACATTCTCTTTATTTTCTCAAAAAAGCTGTTGCGCTGTGCGTAGTTCTTTTCGTTTGTAACATTCTCAAATTCTTTTATAAGATTCTTCTGCTTAGCGTTAAGATTCTTCGGAACTTCAATGGTTACACGCACATACTGGTCGCCTTTTCCTCTGCCGTTAAGGCGCTGAATGCCTTTGCCCTTAAGCTTAAATACATCGCCCGGCTGTGTACCCTCGTGAACCTGATACGAAACCTTGCCGTCAAGAGTAGGAACAACCACCTCTGCGCCGAGAGCAGCCTGTGCAAATGTAAGAGGAAGATTGCACCATACATCGTCGCCTCTGCGTTCAAATACAGGATGCTGCTGAACATTTACATATACATGAAGGTCACCCGAAGGGCCGCCGTTGTAACCTGCGTTGCCTCTGCCGCCGACATTAAGAATCTGCTGGTCTTTAATGCCTGCCGGAACTGTAATATCAACAGTTTTAGTCCTGCGCTTTCTGCCCGAACCGCCGCACTTAGGGCAAGGACTGTCAATAATCTTGCCTTTACCGTGACAAGCGTCACAGGCACGCTGTGTCTGAACAACTCCGAAAGGTGAACGCTGGCTGATTGTAACTCTGCCCGAGCCTCCGCATACAGAGCAGGTCTTAGGCTGAGTACCGGGTTTTGCTCCCGTACCGTGACATTCGTCACAAGAAGAAACGCAATCGTAGCTTACGGTCTTTTTACAGCCCTTTGCAGCCTCTTCAAATGAAATATAAATGCTTGCCTCAACATCACTGCCTCGGCTCGGAGCATTAGGATTATTGGAGCGTCTGCCTCCGAATCCGCCGAAAAAGCTTGAAAAAATATCATCTATATCAATGCCCTGACCGTATGCACCGTAACCGCCTGCGCCGCCCGCACCGAAGTTAGGGTCTACGCCTGCGTGACCGTACTGGTCATAGCGGGCTTTTTTATCTTTATCTGAAAGTACCTCGTAAGCCTCGTTGACTTCTTTGAATTTTTCTTCACATTCCTTATCTCCCGGATGGAGGTCAGGGTGGTACTTTTTAGCGCTCTGTCGGTAAGCCTTTTTAATTTCATCTTCGCTTGCTCCCTTAGAAACGCCAAGCACCTCGTAATAATCTCTTTTATCTGCCATCATTCTCACCTTTTAATAACTTGTTATCAGCTGTATAAAGGTTATCTATATACGCTGTATACGCTGTCAAAAATCCATACAGTGCTAAAGGAGCCGTTGCAAAAAACAGCCCCTTTAACAAATTTTAACAGGAAAAACAAATGAAGTCAATCATTGTGTAAATCTATTTATAGGCTGCCGTTTTTAATCAGTTGCCGTCAACATCCTTAAAATCGGCATCATATACGTTAGGGTCACCGTTTGAGCCGCCCTGTGTGCCCTGCTGTGGGTCACCTTGCGGAGCCGCACCCTGTGCACCCTGCGGATTTGCCTGCTGATAAAGTTTTGCGGAAACTTCGTAAACAGCTTTCTGTAAATCCTCCTTAGCAGTGTCAATCATAGACTTGTCGTTCTTAGCAATAGCGTCCTTAACTGCAGCACACTTTGTATTGATTGTATTCTTTTCGTCCTCTGAAATCTTGTCGCCGCTCTCGTTTACGAGCTTTTCAGCCTGATATACAAGGTTCTCTGCTTCGTTCTTAGCGTCAACCTCTTCACGGTGCTTCTTATCTTCTGCGGCGTACTGCTCTGCTTCCTTAACAGCCTTGTCGATATCTTCCTTGCTCATTGAGGTTGAGTTCTGAATCTGAATCTTCTGCTCCTTGCCTGTACCGAGGTCTTTTGCAGATACATTAACAATACCATTTGCATCAATATCAAATGTTACTTCAATCTGCGGGATACCACGCATAGCTGGAGCAATGCCTGTGAGAGCAAACAAACCGAGCTGCTTGTTATCTCTTGCAAATTCACGCTCACCCTGTAAAACATTGATTTCAACCTGTGTCTGGTTATCAGCGGCAGTTGAGAAAATCTGGCTCTTCTTTGTAGGAATTGTTGTATTTCTCTCAATAATCTTTGTCATTACGCCGCCCATTGTTTCAACACCGAGTGAAAGAGGTGTAACATCGAGGAGAAGAAGTCCCTCTACCTCGCCGCCGAGAACGCCGCCCTGAATAGCAGCACCTACAGCTACGCACTCATCAGGGTTAATGCCCTTGAACGGCTCTTTGCCGATAAGCTTTTTAACAGCTTCCTGTACAGCAGGAATTCTTGAAGAACCGCCGACCATAAGAACCTTGTCAATCTGACTGATCTGTAAACCTGAATCAGAGAGAGCCGAACGAACCGGACCCATTGTAGCCTCTACAAGGTCTGCTGTAAGTTCGTCAAACTTAGCTCTTGTAAGTGTTAAGTCAAGGTGCTTAGGACCTGTCTGGTCTGCTGTAATGAACGGGAGATTGATTGAAGATGTTGTAACGCCCGAAAGCTCTATCTTAGCTTTCTCTGCAGCCTCTTTGAAACGCTGCATAGCAACCTTATCTGATGAAAGGTCAATACCTGTTTCGTTTTTGAATGATGTTACCATCCAGTCGATAATTCTCTTATCGAAGTCATCACCACCGAGGCGGTTGTTACCTGCTGTAGCAAGAACTTCCTGAACACCGTCGCCCATCTCAATGATAGATACATCGAATGTACCGCCGCCGAGGTCATATACCATAACCTTCTGGTCTTTTTCTTTATCTATACCGTATGAAAGCGCAGCTGCTGTAGGCTCGTTGATAATTCTCTTTACATCAAGACCTGCAATCTTACCTGCATCCTTAGTAGCCTGACGCTGTGCGTCTGTAAAGTAAGCAGGAACTGTAATAACTGCCTGTGTTACCTTTTCGCCGAGGTATGCTTCAGCGTCTGCCTTTAACTTTGAAAGAATCATAGCTGAAATTTCCTGCGGTGTGTACTGCTTGCCGTCAATTGATACTTTATATGATGTACCCATTTCTCTCTTAATAGAAGAAACTGTCTTGTCAGGGTTTGTGATAGCCTGGCGCTTTGCAACCTGACCTACCATACGCTCGCCGTCTTTTGAGAAAGCAACAACGGAAGGAGTTGTTCTTGCGCCCTCGGCGTTAGGAATAACTACAGGCTCGCCGCCTTCGATAACTGCTACACATGAGTTTGTTGTACCTAAATCTATACCTATTGTCTTTGCCATAATGAATTCCTCCTGAATATATTTGTTTTACTTTTATACTGATTTATTTATATAAAGGTCTTAGTCGCAATTTGCAACCTGAACCATTGCATGACGAATGATTTTATCGCCGATTTTGTAACCTGTCTGGAACACCTGTGAAATACAGTTCTTTTCAAAATTCTCATCGTCAATCTTTGAGATTGCGTTGTGAATTTCCGGATTAAACTCCTCACCCTGCGCACCGAAAGGCTCAACCTTGAGCTTTTCAAGCGACTTTGCAAGCTGATTTGAAATAAGCTCAATGCCCTTTAAAATTTCGGGGTCACAATCTTTTAAATTTGTAATAGCCATCTGAATACTGTCTGCTACAGGCAAAAGCTCTGTAACCGCCTTTGCTGTTGCGTCATCATAAATAGAAAGCTTTTCGTTTGCTGTACGCTTGCGGTAGTTGTCATACTCGGCACAAAGGCGAAGATATTTGTCTTTCTGTGAGTTGAGCTCCTCCTCAAGTTCAGCTATTTTTTTGGCGGTTTCATCAATCTCTTCCGTAACCGCTTCAGCTGTCTGTTCGGATGTATTCTCGTTTACAACAGCTTCGTCTTTTGTCACTTCTTTTTTCTTTGACATATTACCTTTCCTTTCTATATTAATGCTCTATAAGCTCGCTTATTATTTTACTTACACATTCGCTTATACATTCTATAATCGAAATCACTCTGCCGTAATCCGTTCGTATCGGAGCTATTACGGCAAGCGTACCGGACGGTGTATCTTTTACGCTGTAGCTTGAAGAAATTACCGAGCTGTACGCAAGTTCTATACGGCTGTTTTCTGTACCTATACTTACCGAAGTACCTATCGGCAGGCTTGTAAGAACACCTGCAAGATCTCCTTTTCTTGAAAGAAGTTCAATTACATTTCTTGCCGCAAGAAAATTTACATTCTGCATAAACAACGGTTTTGTCTGACCGCTCAAAAAGACTCCGACTTCGTTTGCCTTGTCTGCCGCATCTTTTATCGCCGTAAGCACACTTGGCATAAAGAGCGATAACTCGCCAAATCTTGCCGCTGCCGTCTGTATAAACGGACGATTTATCGAAGAAAGCCTTACTCCGTCAAACAATTCGTTAAGTGCTTTGTCAAACACTTCAAGGATTTCGGGAGTAATTATAAATTCGCATCTGAAAAGCTGATTTTTTATAATGCCGTTTGAGGCAATTACAACAGTCATTGCCGTGTGCGAACCCGTCTGCACAAAGCTGATTTTGTGAATCCTGCTTTCTGCGGAATTCGGTGCTGTAGCAACTGCGGTAAGTCCTGTCAGCTCCGAAAGAAGATCTGCCGCTGATTTTAAAATATTTTCGGGTGATTCGGCATTTCTGTAAAGTTTATCCTCCACAAGTTCTCTGCCCCGCTGTGACACCGCCACAATCTTCATAAGATTGTCAACATAGTATCTGTAGCCCTGCTGAGTAGGTATTCTGCCTGCCGATGTATGCGGCTGAACAAGATAACCCTTTTGTGTGAGGTCTGCCATATCATTTCTTACCGTAGCCGATGAAACTTTTAAATCCGTTTCGTCTATCAGAGTTTTTGAACCTACAGGCTCACCTGTCTTTATAAAGTTTTCAACAACAGCCGAAAGAATTTTTTGCTTTCTTTCCGCAAGCTCCATAGGTATCACCTCTCTGCCTGCGTTTTTTGTTGTTTTAGCACTCTCTATATGTGAGTGCTAACTCTTATGCTTATACTATAATCTTAAAGTCAGCAAAAGTCAAGAGTTTTATCAGAAAAATTTTACTTTTCAAAAACTTTTCACAAATCCGTCACCATTATTGACATTTCAGCGCAAAATATACTATAATGGAAGTTATATTGACAAATACACCCTTAACTACACAAAATGGCTTAAATTAGCCGTAATTTTGATACAACTAAGATACAAAAGAGGTTATTATGAGAATCGGTTACTTTTTCAGAGTTTGCTCCGGCGCAACATTCAGCAAACTTTCCGGCGCAATAAATACCGTTCACACAAAATCCGGCAAAAACAAAGCCGGCATTTTCTTTGATATGGTAGGTTGCTTTTTTAAATACAGAGCGGGATATAATGACTATGTTCTGTTTGAATACTACAATATGACTGCAGACCAACGCAAAACGTATATGACACGCTTTAAAAACAAGCGTTTTATGTTAATGCAGAACGATCTTACAAGTGCCGAAATATTTAACGATAAAAGATTATTTGATACCAGATTTGCAAAATATCTTGGCAGACGGGTACTTGTAATTGAGGAAAAGATTACTTTGGAGCAATTCAGCGAATTTATTAAGCCTTGGGATGTTTTCATTGCAAAGCCTGCTTTCGGCGAATGCGGCAAAGGCATTGAAAGACTTGTTAAAGCGGACTTCAAGAGTGACGAAGAATTTTATAATTATGTTTTTGACAAAGAAAACGAATTCGGTGTACTTGAAGAGGCAATAAAACAACACCCCGATGTTTCAAAAATTTATCCTCACTCAATTAACTGCTTAAGAATTGCCACACTTGTGGTAGACGGCAAGCCGAATATTTTGTATGCGGTGTTTAAAACAGGAAATAACGGTAAATTTGTAGATAATCTTGAAAACGGCGGTTTTGCCTGTCACTTTGACCTCGATACAGGTACGGTAACAGGGCCGGGACATACTTCCGATATGGAAATTGCATACGAACACCCGTATTCGGGAATAAAATTTAAAGGCTTTAAAATTCCTTACTGCGAAGAGGTCAAGGAGCTTGTTAAAAAGGCGGCACTGGAAGAACCCGAATTTAAGTATTGCGGTTGGGATGTATGCATTTCGGAGAACGGACCTGCGATTATCGAGGGCAATGACTATGCGGCATATGACTTTCCGCAGTTACCCGACGAAGATACTCCAAAGGTCGGATTAATTTCAATTATAAAGCAGTATATTCCCGACCTTAAACTTTAAATCATTAATACATTAGATTTATAGGAGATCAACAAATGGAAACCATAAAATCCTTTTACTTTATATTATGGGCAATAATCGCTCTGTATATGTTCGTATCGGCAAAAAAGCTCGGTTCTTTGTGCTACATCATCGGGGGGTTTTTCAGCTTTATGACTGTATGGTACGCTATGAACAGTTTTTCGGGAATTGCAATGTTTGACGGTGTGCTCGGCATTGTGTTTAAATGTGTAGTAGGTGCTTTCCTGCTCGGCTTTGTACTGATTTATGTAATCGGTAAACTAAAAAAGAATAAGAAATAAAATTTTAAATCAATTACAGGCTTAAAAGCATAACCCCTCCGGCAACGCTGTTAATATGCGTTGTCGGAGGGGTTATTGTTGTTGCCAAACTTTGCATATACAAAAAGCTTTTCAAAATATGTCGCATCAGAACAAATTTTAAAAACAATGTAAAAATAATTGACAGCGACTATATCTGATTTTATAATATTTATATAAATACATTCATACAAAGGACTGATATTATGATAAAATTCAATAATGTTACAAAGGTATTTAACAACACTTTAAAAGCAGTAGACGACCTGTCTTTTACTGTAAATAAAGGCGAAATTGTAGGATTTATCGGACCGAACGGTTCGGGCAAAACCACCACAATCAAAATGCTTACAGGTATTCTCTCAAGTGACAGCGGTGAAATAAGCATCAACGGTCACGACATAAAAAAAGAACCGCTTGAGGCAAAGAAAAGTATCGGTTACATTGCCGACAGTCCCGATATGTTCTTAAGGCTCAAAGGAATTGAGTTTCTCAATTTCATCGGTGACATCTACAAAGTTCCGTCAGATGTGCGCAAAAAGAGATTTACCGAAGTTTGCGACAGATTCGGACTTACCGACAGCTTAAACGCACCTATGCTAAGCTACTCGCACGGTATGCGTCAGAAAATTATGGTTGCCGCCGCACTTGTGCACAATCCCGATGTATGGATTCTTGACGAACCGCTCATTGGTCTTGACCCTAAGAGTGCTTTTGAACTGAAAGCTATGATGCGTGAACACGCAGATGCGGGTAACTGCGTATTTTTCTCCACCCACATACTTGAAGTTGCCGAAAAACTCTGCGACAAGGTTATCATAATTAAAAAGGGCAAATCGCTTTATGACGGCACTCTCGATAATCTTTGTAGTCAGAACACAGGCAAATCACTTGAACAAATCTTTTTGGAGCTGACTGAAAATGAGTAATTTTTTTAATTTATTAAAAACCTTTATAAAAACAACCGAGCTAACCTCCGCAGAAAAAAAGCGTTCCAAACATTTTTATACAATTATGGGTACGGCGGTTGTGCTTCTTATTATGATACCGGCAGGTGCGCTTGTCGGAATAATCACCTATGCCCTAACACTCGGCGTAATGACATACGGCGGAGCAACACAGGGTGCGGAAGTAATTTTACATATTATTTCTATCCTTTCCGTAGTATTCGGAATTAATGTAATTATCAATATATTTTATTTTTCAAACGATATTGAAAATCTCATTCCTCTTCCGTTAAAGCCGAGAGAAATCGTAAGTGCAAAGTTTGCTTATTCCCTGCTTTCGGAAAACATAATGGAATTTATCCTTATTCTCGGAGCTTGCGTAGGCTTTATGTCGGCAAAGGGATTTTCGCTTACAGGTGTTATAACTTCAATAATCGGCATACTTACCGTTCCCATTATTCCTCTTGCTTACTGCGGAATTATTGCCGTTATATTTATGTACTTTACCCACTCGGTAAAAAACCGTGATTTCCTCAATAAAATTACAGGTATCGGCACTGCCGTGCTTATAGTCGGCGCATTGGTTGCTCTCGTAAGTATCAGCGGATTTAATCCCGACGCAATCGTTACTTCACTTGCAAGCGCAGACAACGGATTTTTAAATGTTATGAACTTTATTTTTCCGCACATTCCGCTTATGATGGATTCTATCTCAAGCGAATCCGTATATCAACTGCTTTTATACTTGCTTGCAAATGTAATTTTCGTTGCAGTCTTCCTTTTCCTTGCGTCAAAAATGTATATCAAAGGTGTGTCGGACATCAATACCACAAAATCCAAACGCAGTAAAAGCATTGCAAGTCAGGCTGTTGAAAAATCAACCCAAAAAGGAGTTTTTGCAAGTTATTTGAAAAAAGAATTTCTTATCCTTTTCAGAACTCCGCCTTTCTTTATGGACTGCATAGCCATTAACCTTTTGTGGCCTGTTTTTATGGCTGTTATTATGATTTTGCAGGGCAGTACAAACTTTTTGTCAGGCACACTTACACCGTACCTTGCGGGAGATCAAAAAAGTATTACTGTAATTACCGTAGCGGCTGTTGTAATTTCCGCCCTTGTCACGGCAATTAACAGTATCGCTTCTTCCGCAATTTCAAGAGAGGGCAAGCACTTCCAATTTATGCGCTATATTCCCGTTACATTAAGAGTTCAACTGAATGCAAAAGCACTTACAAGTATAATCATCAGCGGCTCTGTTATGGTGCTCTATGTAATTGCCTTTTATATTTACTGCTCAATTCTCGCAGACAGCTTTAACCCGTTTGTATTCATCGTAATTCCGCTTATACATATTCTTTTAAGCCTTATCTGCGTTGTTTTTGTAACCTACCTCGGTATATTCTTGGACACAATAAACCCTAAACTTGTATGGGACGATGAAATCAACGCTTTGCGAGGTAACTACAATACCGTAATCAATGCAGCCATAATTATAGCAATTACCGCCGCTATTTGTGCAATTTCTCTTGTATTGCTATGGATTTTTGGCGTTGAACCTGTTATAATTAACCTTGGACTTGTTATTGTTATGTATGTGCTTGCGGTTTTTGCACAAAGGCTTTGCCTTAGCAAGGGTGTAAAAAATCTTGAACAAACCGAAAGCTGATAGGTTCGAAACATAATGCAAATCAAATTTTATTAAGGTGATTTATAATGACAGAAACTAACTATTCCATGCTCTGCGATTTTTACGAGCTTACAATGTCAAACGGCTATTTTAAAAACGGCTTTTACAAAAAGACTGTTTACTTCGACCTTTTCTTTCGCAAAGTGCCCGACAACGGCGGTTTTGCCATTGCAGCAGGTCTTGAGCAGGTAATTGACTACATCAAAAATCTCCACTTCTCCGAAACCGATATTGAGTATCTTAGAGAAAAAGGAATTTTTGACGAAGAATTTTTAAAATATCTTTCAAATTTCAAATTCACAGGTGATATTTACGCTATTCCCGAGGGAACTCCTATCTTCCCTAACGAACCGATTATTACGGTAAAAGCTCCTGCCATAGAGGCACAGCTTATCGAAACATTTTTACTTCTTACAATCAATCATCAGACTCTCATTGCAACAAAGGCAAACAGAATTGTTCGTGCCGCACAGGGCAGAACGGTTCTTGAGTTTGGTTCTCGCCGTGCACAGGGCGCAACAGGTGCCGTTGACGGTGCAAGAGCCGCATACATAGGCGGTTGTGCCGGTACAGCCTGCACACTTACAGACGCACTTTACGGCGTACCCGCAGGCGGCACAATGGCTCATTCCTGGATTCAGATGTTCGACAACGAATATACAGCATTCCGCACCTACTGCGAGCTTTACCCTGAGAACCCGACGCTTCTTGTCGATACTTACAACACGCTTAAAAGCGGCGTTCCGAACGCAATAAGAGTATTTAAAGAAGTGCTTGTTCCAAAGGGCATTAACAAATTTGCAATTCGTCTTGATTCGGGCGATATTTCTTACCTTTCTAAAAAAGCGAGAAAAATGCTTGACGAGGCAGGACTTGAAAACTGCAAAATTGTTGCGTCAAACTCACTCGACGAGTACCTTATCCGTGACCTTATGATGCAGGGTGCACAGGTCGATGTTTTCGGAGTTGGCGAAAGACTTATAACTTCGTCAAGTTCGCCTGTATTCGGCGGTGTATATAAACTTGTTGCCGTTGAAGAACCCACAAGCGGCGAAATTATCCCGAAAATCAAAGTCAGCGAAAACACAACAAAAATCACAAATCCTCATTTCAAAAAACTTTACCGTTATTACGACAACGAGAGCGGCAAGGCTCTTGCCGACGAACTTTGCGTGTACGACGAAGTAATAGATTTCTCAAAGCCACACACCATTTTCGACCAGAATGCAACATGGAAAGCAAAAACTCTCACAGACTTTACCGCAAAAGAATTACTTGTACCGATATTTAAGGACGGCAAGTGCGTGTATGAATCGCCAAAGATTGAAGATATTGCAAAATACTGCAAAGACCAAATAGGACTTCTTTGGGACGAGGTAAAGCGATTTGAGAACCCGCACAACTACTATGTTGACCTCTCGAAAAAACTTTGGGACATCAAAAACATTCTTTTAAATATTTATCAGAGTTAAAATCACAGGAGTTCATATGAAAAATTTAAAACAAATTATCGCCGTAACACTTACCGCCACAGCAGTAGCGGCAACTGCAATTGTTTCGGCATCAGCACTTGATACGCAAAAATACGACTTAAACGATGACGGCAGATTTGATGTGCAGGATGTTACATACTTGCAGATAAAAATAGCAGGTGACGGAGAACTGACAGACAATCAGAAAACAATTGCCGACTATAACAATGACGGCAAAATTGATGTTCAGGATGTAACCTCGGCTCAAATGCTCATTTCAGGAGGAGAAACTCCGACACAGCCTGCAACACAGCCGACCACCGTACAACCGACTTCACAACCGCAGCCGACCACACAGCCGAGCGGATCTGCAAGCTATAATAAAGAATTTGCTGATAAGGTAATTGAACTTGTAAATGCGGCACGGGCAAAAGAGGGACTTTCTCCTCTCACAAAAGACACAACTCTTACAAACCTTTCAAATATTCGTTCAAAAGAAACAGCAACTCTGTTTTCACACCAGCGCCCTGACGGCACAAGCTGGTCTATGGTTTTAAAGCAGAATAATGTTTCGTACACTTCGGCAGCCGAAAACATTGCCGCAGGACAGAACACACCCGAAGCTGTAGTAAAAGAATGGATGAATTCTCCATCGCACAGAGCAAACATAATGAACAGCAAATATAACAAAATCGGTGTTTCGTGTTATGTTGACCAAAATGCTCCGTACAGATATTATTGGGAACAGTTGTTTATTAAGGGCTAACGCAAACTCCGATAGCCAATCGGCTTGCTGTTTGGTAGCTTAAACACAATAGCGAAAACCTTTCAATTATGAAAACAAACAAGAAAATAGGCTTTTTAACACCGTCAACACTTTGCGCTGACGGTGTTTTCTTTGCATAATAATTTTTCACCTGTTTTGTGAAAATCGATGCAAAAACTCTGACAAAAAATTCGACTGTTTAATTTTGCTAAAAATATTGACTGTTATACGCAGAATTGATATAATTTTGTTATAAAAGGCAGGCGGTGAAGATATGAAAAAAACTCGGCTGATAAAAATTATACTTAAACGGACAGGAGCACTTAAGTTTTTGACAACATACATAATAATATTTGCAGGTGTAAGCATTGGTGTATGGATAGTTGAGCCGAACATAAAAACTCCGATTGACAGTGTATGGTACTGTTTCAGCGTAGCCACGACCATAGGTTTTGGCGACATAACCGCCGTTACGATACTCGGCAGGGCAATGTCGATTTTCCTGTCGATATGTTCCATACTGATAATAGCGGTAGTACCGGGAATTATTACAAGCTATTATATTGAGAGTACAAAGCTAAAGGAAAATGAAAGTATAGCAAAATTTCTTGACGACCTCGAACATCTGCCTGAACTTTCAAAAGAGGATTTACAAAGCCTTTCGAAAAAGGTAAAAAAGTTTAATAGGAAGTAATATTAAATCATTTTAAAATTTTCGTTCCGATTTAGTCTAAGCTATTTGCTAAATTATGGGTTAGCGGAGTATCGGTCGAGCATTGAATTTTAGCTAACGCTAAATTATCCTCCCAAAAAATAAAAAAGTTTACTCAATTTTTTCAAAAATTGCGGGTTTGGGCAGCGCCCATAAAA
>OLWA01001005.1_pt1 | contig 31537 bp, 27 predicted proteins | sample 1673251 | NCBI WGS metagenome assembly OLWA01 (sample SAMEA3178937, study PRJEB25190) | human gut metagenome | biome: human gut; feature: human-associated habitat; material: faeces | place: Austria | collected 2013 | reverse complement strand
GACCTGCGTTTCTACCGTCAGAGTATGAACCACAAGACGTTTGAGGTTACGACAAAGGACATTAAGAAGATAGATGGTGTCTATTGCGATATGTTGGAGGACATCTTCACTGATGTAACGGGGTTATACACCCGATTTTAACCGAATATTTGCCAAGTCGTAATATAGAGAAGGTGGGCGACCTCGTGATGAAGTTGCCCACCTTAATTTTGCCAAAAATTTCGGCCGCCAAAGGCGGCGTTTAGTGCAATATCTTTGTGTCAGTGAAATATCTCGGATATTTATACTAACTTTGTAAAAATAAAAAACCCGGATTCTTCACCTGCATCTGATATCAGGGAGAGGAATTACCGGGACTGCGATGCAAAATTAGTGATTATATGCCATATAATAAAGCCTTATTCACAAAACTCCGCTGAAATGGGCTTTCTTATTTCAGCGGAGTCGATTTATCGGACGAACAAGGCGGCGAACTCAGTGAGGCGGCGTTGGTGGAGTTGCTTGTGGAATTTGCCTTTGTAGCGGCAATGGGAAATATAGGACTTGAATATATCGCGGTTGCCGGATTTCAGTTTTTTCAGCACAGTGGATTTGTTTACCACACCGGGGCCGCAGTTGTAGGCTAATACGCCTAACAACAGAGCGTCTTTGCCGTATGCCTTGTAGAGTGACACGAATTTTCGCAGGTCTTTTCGCAGGAGTGTATCAGCTTGTTTCTCGGTGAGCTGCACGCCACGGCGGTATGGTTCGCCCAGTAATACTCTATGACCATATCCGACATAGGGATAATCATTTGGGCGGTGGAGCGTTTCGTATTTCTTTATGATAATCACAGCTCTCTCGAATGGCGGCAGATCCATTATGTTTATCTTCCGCCCGGCGGCGTTGCCCACCATGACGGTGAGCAACGCGAGGAACATCATCAGGAGTTTCTTCATCAGATAGCCGGGTTTATGGGTGTCACAATCGGGCTGGCAATCTTGCCACTGTCATCGTCGCCGCTGTCTTTGCTGTTGAACTCAAAGGTCTGTTCCCACGGGGTTGAACCGAAGTTATCTTCCACGACCACGAGGAATTTGTGGGCTTCGTCACTTTGGGCGGTGTAGTTCAGTCTGAACGTTTTACTTTCAAGAAGCACACGGTCGTTGCTTGACCAGCCATTCCGGGGCTACACATTCACCGCCGAGGACAAGGTGGAGTTATCCAACACGGGCAATCTCGGCAAAGCCGTTGACCTCAAAGACCCCGCGACGGGAGAGGTACACAAATGCCTCGTGAGCATAGACCGCCTCACAAACGAGATCGAGAGCATCCCTGTCGATAAAATCTTTATCAAACAGAAGGTTGCCAATATAAATCTGACAATGCAGCAGATAGGCATACTCAAAAACGGTGGTCTTATCAAGGAACAGCACGTCGAACTCCCCAACGGACAGAAATTCACCGCCGACCTGCAATACAATGCCTCCAAGCGTGACATCGCCTTTGTCAACTCGGCTCAGTACCGTCAGCAGAACGAGCAGGAGGCACAACAGAGCCGGCAACAGGGCGAGCAACAATCCGGGCAAAGCCTCAAAGACAACTGGCACGATGCCAACGGCAATCCCAAGCGTCTGACACAGTGGTACCATATTCCGCTTGACGAGCAGAAACAGGCAGACTACCTCGCCGGGAAGCAGGTGCTTGTCGGTGAGGGCAAGGACAGGAGTGGCAACGACTGTACCATATACCTGCAATATGATCCCAAAGAGCGCAAGCCTCAGACCACCCGCGTATATCCCGACCGCGACAAGGTGGTGGGCATCGCCGAGGAAAGCAAAACCCAGATGGCGGTCAACAACGACGGCAAGACCAACGAGGCGACCAAGAACGTGAATGAACCGCTCCAGCGCGGACAGACAGAGCCGAAGGACGAGGCGCAGCAGAAAAAGCAGCACCAGCCCAAGCCCAAGACTCCAAAGCCGTAGCCGCCTCACCACTTTATCCGTTATCCACAGTCAAAACAACTGCGATTCGCTGACACGTCTGCCGGAACATAGATCCGACCACTGAATCCATAAATCCACTGCGACAAATATCCCACCTCCGGCAACCTGTCAATATCCTGACAAGTATCTTCACGACATGGGGAGGTGCGCGCGGCCTCCCCATGTTTCCAAAACATTCACCAACTAAACCCACAAAAATTATGACACAACTGATTGTATGCGAAAAATACCGCATAGCCATAGCCGTCGCCAAAGCGTTGAAGGCGACACTTAACCCGGCATACGGGGTATATACCAACGGCGACATCACTGTCGCCTACGTTCACCGCGGCTTCATCAAGCCTGTCGGTCTTGACAAGGCAGCTAACGGCTGTCTGCCATTCGTGCCGGAGAAATTCAAGATCGCCGTAACCGACAAGAAACGTGACCGCGTACTCAAACCGCTGTTCCATAACGCAAAAGAGGTGGTATTTGCCTCAGACGAGGGTGCCGACGCTCAGGCGCGTTTCTTCAATATCTGCCGACACTTCCGAGTCGGGCATCCGACAAGCCGCATGTGGCTTCCCCGCATTACCCGTTCATCTATCAGGCGTTCATTCTCCAAGCGAGAGAAGGGCCGTCACCTGCACAATCTCGCCCAGTCGGGTCTTGTGGCAGGCGCGATGGACATGATGTTTGAATATAATTTCGCCGGAGTTCTCAAACGCTGGTATTACGAAGGCGGCCCGCTGACACGCAAGGAGGTCGTAGCCATGCAGTATCTCGGTGACATGGGTGAACAGGCGGCACAATATGACGCCCAGCCGAAGGCGTACAGAATCTTCCTCGATTACGGAGGGCTGCACCTCATTTCTGATCAGTCTTGGCAGAGCGAGAGGGTCTGCGCCGCAATCGTTGACACTATCCCTGTCGGCGAACCCGTCAAGGCGCGGATGACCGTCACGGAGGAAGATGCACCGGTAGTCAGACTCCACACGATGCTCACTCTTCAGATGGACGCATTCGACAATTTCGGCTTTATGCCGTCGCTCACCGTCAGGACAGCGGAGAAGCTCTACGAGCAGGGCTTTATCTCATCGCCATACGTCACCGCACCGGACGCCGGCAACGGAATAACAGTGTTGCGCCGACTGTCGAAACGCGCCACAAAGACCGAGCGCAGCCTGTACAGACTTATTGCAGGACGCATGGACGCGGCGGCAATACCGCAGGAAAAGAAACAGTATGCCACTGTGACGGCTGAAATCGCCGGACTGACATTCTCCTGCCGATGGGAGGTGAGGGAGCCGAAGCCTGAATATACAGGCACATCGGAACAGACAATCACCATAGTCGAAAAAATGATGGCTCCGGTCAAAGAGGTATCGCCACTTTCATACGGCTTTGTTCCGACACTTGCCAACCTCACCGGATATGCGACGCTGACCGCAGACACTATGCACCCCGATATGCCTTACTGCAACACCGTACACGAATACGGCACGGCACTCGAAGGTCTTATGCGCAAGGGCTTCATCACGATAGAGGACGGCACTATTGCCTGCACGCCCGAAGGCGACCGTCTGCTGCTTGACCTCGCGCCCTACAATCTTGCCCACAGCATACTGGTGGGGCAATACGGAGCTGACGAAATACCCTACGGCACAATAACCGGCAGAAAGGTTGTCAAGGGATTCGGCGAGTGGATCTCTGATACCGTCACCGACATTCTGCGCTACACACCCAAAAACGAATGACCGCCACGACAGCGATAATTTATGCGATAATTTATATCGTGATTGAAAAATAGCCGCTTGACCATAGCGCATAATCCGATAAAAATCGCTAACTTTGCCACTGAATCGCAGTCATAATTTATTTTGATTGTGGATTTAGTGGTGAGAAGGCGGGAGGGATACCCGCCTTCTTTTTTTCAAACACATATCCCGTCCACCACTTAATCCACCAATAATTTATGTCAGAGTTTGTTCAAATCGAAAAATCCGAACTTGAAGAAATATTCAGCCGAATGTCATATTTGAAGAAAGTATTTATCACTTTCTTCGAGCGCGTAAGGAACAAAGAGCCTGATGATTGGCTTACGTTGCAGGAACTCTGTGAGTTGCTCCATATCTCCGAGTCCAAAGCACGCTCGCTCAAAAAGAGCGGACGTATAGGGTTCATCAAGAGCGGGAAAGGATCTATGTTCCTCGCCGGAGATGCTTTCGGATTACTTGAACGGGTAGAGGCTGTACCGAGAAATGGGAACGATATATACCCATGACAGCAATGAAATAGGGAATTTCCATGCCGACAGTCTTACAGTGCTTGAAATCGTTGAGAGATTGAATACTGAAATACATCCGTCGTTCTTGGGTAAAAAGTTTTATACCGATGCCCAACTCTCGGAAAAACTCAACATTTCAAGACGCACATTGCAGGAATACCGAGATAACAGGCAGATAGCCTATTACCGGCTTGACGGCAAGATACTCTATGCAGATGATGATGTGGAGGAGTTTTTGAAATCCACATACCGCCCCAAATACTGAAACCGAAAATGCGGCCACCGGGTAATACCGATGACCGCATTTATTTCATTCAGTGACAGTCGGATTTATACCACCTGCACATTGTTGAATTTGCTGCGCATGGTTGCCATACCATCATACACGGCTTGATCCTGCATCTTGGCGTATATTTGCGTTGTCTTTATGTCGCTGTGTCCGAGCATCTTGGATATTACCTCGATGGACACGTTGTTGCAAAGCGACATAGAGGCGAATGTATGGCGCGCCACATGGGTTGTCAGATGCTTTTTGATTTTCGCCAAATCTGCAATCTCTTTCAGATAGGCGTTCATCTTCTGGTTTGTAATCACCGGCATGACTACTCCCGTAGCCTTAACAACAGGATGATCCGAATACTTTTTGATGAGCTGGCGGGGTATGTCAAGCATCGGGATTATACACATCTCTCCTGTCTTGGCACGGGCCTTGCGTATCCAAGTATTGCCTTTGTCATCGTCTTGTATGTCGTCAATGGTGAGTGATTTCATGTCGCAAAAGGCAAGTCCGGAGAAGCAGCAGAACACGAAGGTGTCACGCACTACTTCCAATCGTGGCAACTCCTTCAGGTCAAGATCCATGATGGTCTTTATTTCAGCCTCGGTCAAGAACTGACGCTCACTGTATGTACGCTGGTATTTCTTGCCGATAAACGGGTCGTGGTCTATCCACTTGTGGGCGAGAGCATACTGCAACACGTTTTTTACGCAGCGGAGATAGCGCACGGCAGCGTTGTTGGCGCAGGATTTCTTCATGCGAAGGAAATACTCGAAGTCGTCAAGCATCCCCGATGTAACCTCCTTTATCGGAATGTCGTCGGTCTTGTAGTGGAGTTTGAAGAAGTCTTCCAGATAGTCAACGCAACGAGTCCAGCGCTGATAGGTGGGCTTCACGATGTCACCACGGTCAAGTTCCTCCTTGCGTTTCTCGTTTGCCTCGCGGAACACCTCGCACATCATCTTGGGCTTCTCCATAGTTCCCATGTAATGTGCTTTAAGGATAGCCGGATTTACCAGCTTGTTCTCACGGATGAGCATGTTGTGAATTTCGCAGAAACGGGCGCGCACCATCTCAAGAAATTTGTTCAGCTCCTTGTCGCGGCGCGATGTGCCATCGCTCTGGTTGCGTTTCTGGTTCCAGTGTTTGGGGTTCACTGAACGACCGATTGTAAACTCCGTCATCTGGCCTCCGACCGAGATACGGGCATAGAGCGGATATTCACTCTTTTCTGTCTTTGGCTTCCTTGCGTAGAAAGTCAGAGTAAAATAAGAATCTGGTGTCATTTCTCTGTGGGTTTAATGGTTATATAAATATAATCATTTTCGCCGACATCACCAAACGAGAAAGAACATCAAATATCACGGATATGACTGATTGGACGGCTCACGCCTGTATTCCACCAAAACCGTGAGTCCGGCTCACGGTGCAAAATGGTGCAAATCGCAGAAATCGGTTTCAAACAGCGTTTTGAGCGGGGAATTATGGTTAAAGAATATTTCAAGAGTTAAATAGTGTTTAGAAGCTCTGAAAATTGCGACCCCAACCGGGTCAAAGGTTCGTTCCCATACTCAAAACCCCACTTTGTGAGGCGTGATAACAGCTTAACTTTCGGTGTTTCAGCCGACTCACTGATGATTTCTGCCAACCGTGAGTCGAATTACTCACAAACGTGAGTACTCACTAATGACTCACTCACCACCTCTGTATTCTGCGCCATTCTGAAATTTTGGCAAATTAAAAAAGCACTGAAAATCAAGTGATTTCAGTGCTTTGCGGCGTTTTGCCATTTTGTCTTGTGACCCCGGAGAGGCTCGAACTCTCGACCCAATGATTAAGAGTCATTTGCTCTACCAACTGAGCTACGGAGTCAGTTTGCGTTAGCGTGGTTTTCGCTTTAGCGATGCAAAGGTAATGCTATTTTCTGGAACTGCAAGGGAATTTTCAAAAAATATTGGAATTATTTTGCGATAATTTCATGAAAAAGTCATTAAAACACCTTGGAAGCATCCGAAAAAACTTCGGGAAGATGCTTTTTGGGCATAATTTGGGGTTGCCAGAGATGGATATTTACGGGAGGCGGTAAAAGCTGATATCGTAACCGGGATGAGGGGAGTTAAGACCCGCTATCGTATGCTTCGTCTTTTTTCCAGATAGATTTCGGTGGGGAAATGGTCGGAATAGCCGTTGAGCCAGCGCCCGGAGCGGTAGGTGCGGCGTGGGGTACGGCCGTCGTCATCGCGCAGGAAGTCGAAGTTGTTTATTCGCGCGCGTTTCAGTTGCAGTTTGTCGTTGTGGGCAGGCAGGAGGGTTCCGCTCACAATTATCTGGTCGAAAAGATTCCAGTTTCCACGGTAGGCGAGGGTACCTCTTCCGGCATCGAGAATTTTCCACCAGGGGTTGTAAAATCCGTGGCGACGAACGTTTTCGGCCCGTTTGCCAGCCCCGAGGGTCACGGCGCATGAAGTGTCGTGAGGGTCGTCGTTGAGGTCGCCCATTATGATTATCCCACGGTCGGGATGGCGGCGCCAGAGCGAGTCGGCAATCTGGCGGCAGAGGTTTGCTGCGGCGATGCGTCGCGGTTCGCTTTCGTTTTTGCCGCCGAGGCGTGACGGCCAGTGATTGACGATTATACTCACCGTATCTGCGTCGCCCAGCAGGCCCGTCACACAAAGCTGGTCGCGGGTGCGGAATTCCGGCTCCGAGTTGATGCTCAGAGTGTGGGTGGAAACATCCAGCGGGGTGAACAGTTCGGGATTGAACAACACAGCCACATCAATTCCGCGCTGGTCGGGCGAGTCGTGATGGACTATGCCTAGATTACGCCGGGCAATCTCGGGAGAACTTACCAGGTCGGCCACCACGTCGCGGTTTTCCACCTCGGCTATTCCTATCACGGCGGGACCCGAGGGGGTGTCGGCACAGGTCATGGCAGCTATTGCCGAGGCGAGATTCGAGATCTTGGCGCGGTACTTTTCCGTGTCCCATTTGCGTGCTCCGGCTGGAGTGAACTCGAGGTCGTAGCTGCCATTGGTATTGATGGTGTCAAAGAGATTCTCGAGATTGTAAAATGCCACTCCATATACCGTGGATGGCTGCGACGCGGCGGTGCTTCGTGCCCGGGGCGGCTTCGCTGCGGAAGTAGCGGCAGATATGAGAATCAGCGCAATGGCTATAAAACGGTTCATGATTTGGAAATATGACATGATTTGGCCGTAAAGTTACTTAATTATTCGTACATTGCGGCACCTTATGCTTAGAGCTTGTTTAATAATAAATGTTGACGACAGGGTCGCATAGCTTGAGCGGATTTTTGTTCTGCGACGAAGGAGTGTACTTGATGTACACGACTGAGGAACAGGACGAAAAGCGGCCAGGATATGCGAATCAGTGGCAACTTAGACAAGTTCAAGATATCTCCGTAAGTTTAGAAATCAATGAAAATTCAGATTGATATGTAAATATATTAGTAGAAATTACCTCCCAGCTGTCATTCGCCGGCATCTTTCCGCCTGCTCTTCGGTCGTTATGGAACCCCATAACTCCCTCATCACAAACGAAAATCTGCTCGACGACTGACAGCCCTGTCGTTAACATTTATTATTAAACAAGCTCTTAACCATGAAAAAGCTGATAAAAGTCTACGGGATGTGTGTGGCCGCTCTGGTCATTGCGTGGTCATGCGGAGGCGAGGTGCAGCCGCCTACGCTCCACGATACCGATAAAACATTGATTTCTAAAATGACCGTAGCTGATTTAAAGGCCGCATTCTGGCAGGAAGGCACGGCCGATTATTCGCGGGAGATAAAGTCGACCGACGGCCGCAGCATTCTCATGGAGGGTGTGGTGCTCGCCACGGATGTTCCCCGTCTGGGCTGGGTGGTGATCGGAGATGCGTCGGGTGCATTGGCCTGGGAGGTCTCACCGGCATCGGACGCGTCGAAGTATGCTGTGGGGCAGAAGGTGGAGGTGTCGCCCGGAGTTCTGATGGCCGGCCGACGTGCAACGGTGTTCATGATTGGAAAAGGTGACGCGTTGTCTCCGCTCGGAAGCGCCGAACGCGGCGCTGTGCTCAAGCTTATAGGGGAACCGGATGCGTCGCAGGCTTCAGCTATAGCGATGCCCCTGAGCCATCTTGACGCCGATGATGCTCTGCTGCGCTGGCAGAGCCGCCTTGTGAGGCTGGACTACGTAAGTTTCGATGGCCGTGACGGCGATGATTATATTCTGCGGGAGGCCAACGGGGCAACTATCACTATGTCATTGCCTGACGATGACGCTTTTGACTGGGATGCATCGGCCATCGCAGGTATCGGGTCTGTGACGGGGATTGTGTCTACGGTGGCTGAAAACGGTGCGACGGTGTGGCGTGTCTATCCCCGCTGCGGTGATGATATCGAGGGCTTCTCTCGTCCCGTTTCAGATGGCCCCGACAATCCGGATGACCCGGAGGGCCCGGACACTCCGGAACCGCCGTCAGAACCTGACAATTGTGCCGATTTCTCAACACTCAACGGCGGCAGTAACGCCACTGGCTATGTCGGAACTTATACCACCGTACGCGGTTGGACGGCAAAGTATTGCGCCGTGGCGAGCGGTGGCGAGGAGGACTCCCCCTCGCAGAACATTTTCACTTTCATGGGTGATGCGTCGGTGCGTGGCCCGGTGCTAAACGGGCGCATAGGAGGCCTGGGCTCGCTCGTGTCGCCGGTGCTTTCAGACGGCATAAGCCGGTTGGAGTTCAGTTACGGTTTCCCGTTTGAAGAGCGGCGAGCGGGCTTCACAGTCAATATCCGTCAGGATGGTGCCGTGGTGCTGTCCACCTCCGTAACAGTCGACAATATTCAGTCGCGCCACGCCTACGGCTTCTCATGGGACGTGGAATGCCAGGGCGATTTCGTGATAGAAATCCTCAACAACGGCCTCACGGCCTCATCCGGCGACAAAGACCGCCTCGCGGTGTGGAATCTCACCTGGACGCCCGCTCCGTGAAGAATCACATGGCCGGAATCTCTTTTATAGCCATTTGATTTTTCCGAGATTTCCCTGAAGCCCTTCGCGGTAAGCTCTGATGAATCGCAGTGCGTCGGCCGGACGGTAACCTCTTCCAAATGGCCCCATTACTGCAGCCGGAAACAGATAGCCGAGCATGGAGATAAAAGGTCTTACATATTTTACGCCCCATGTGCGACCGTAGGTGGAGGCAAACCATGCTCCGTTTCTCACCTGATAGAATCGTTTCCAGCGTTTTTTTGATGTTCGTTCAATCCATGTGTTGCCGGCAAAGAATTTCTGCTTGTCCATCAGTGCATCTGGCACGTAAAGCAGTTTAAAACCGGTCCGATAGGCGCGGATGCAGTAATCAGTGTCGTCATAAAAGATAAAAAGGTCAGGATTGGGATATCCGATAGTCTCAACTACCTTGCGGCTGATAAAGAGGCCTTCGAAAGCTGCTCCGGCAATCTCCGTAGTTTCTTCCACGCTGATTTTGCGAAGTGGGGCTATGGATGTGGATGCTAAGGTATGCGTCAGGTCATAATCCTTGAACTCAGTTGTGAAAATCGCGCCTTCAACGAGACGGCGGGGAGACATTATACCGACCTTCGGCTCTGCGGTATGCCGAAGAAAGTGCTCCAGGCAGTCGGGACGGGGAAATACGTCGTCGTCCATACACCATATCCAGTCTGCCCCCATGGTGTATGCGCGTTTCATTCCCGTCTGGAATCCTCCGGCGCCACCTACATTTTGTTGGTGTATCACGGTGAGATCCTGCTGATTGTCAAGCCATGCGGCAGTACCGTCGGTGGAATCATTGTTGACGACCACAATGGCGTTGAGCTGAGGTGTCGCGCGCAGGCAGGAAATGGTCTTTTTAAGCAATTCGAAACGGTTGAAGGTAACAACGACTGCAATGATTTTCATTTGGAGGGAATGGTTGAGGTAATGGGGCGATTTTGATTCTTTACGCTGTAAAATTAGTCAAATATTCTTATCTTTGGACATTATGCCATAAAACCGAATGCGCAATTGATAGATTTCTTTGTGAAGGTTGTTATTAATAACGATTAAACTTAGAGCCAACAGCATAAAGATATGGACAGCATCAAACCTAAACTGGTAGTGCTCACGGGCGCGGGCATGAGCGCCGAGAGCGGGATCTCAACTTTCCGCGACAGCGGAGGCCTGTGGGACAAATATCCTGTGATGGATGTGGCGAGTGCCGAGGGCTTTTCCCGCAATCCCGCTCTTATCCATAAGTTTTACAACGAGCGCCGCCATGAGCTGGTGAAGGCGCAGCCAAATGCCGGACATTCCGGTCTCGCTGAGCTCGAGCAGTGGTACGACACCTGGATCATCACCCAGAACGTTGACAATCTGCATGAGCGCGCCGGTAGTACAAAGGTGCTTCATCTCCACGGAGAGCTCATGAAAGTGCGCTCTATGAAGCATCCAGAACGCGTGTATACACTCACCGAAGAAAACCTCGACACTACTCCCGACACCCGCGACGAATATGGCGACGCCGTGCGTCCGCATATCGTCTTTTTCCAGGAGGCCGTGCCTAACATCGAACCCGCTATAGAGCTTGTGGAGCAGGCTGATGTGCTGGTGATAATAGGAACCTCCATGGCTGTTTATCCTGCGGCAGGTCTGGTCCACTATGCCCGGCGCGGTATACCGGTGTATTATATCGACCCGAATCCCGCTCCCGTGCCCGACGGCATCACAGTGCTTCGCACCACTGCCACAGAGGGAGTTAAGGAGCTTGCGCGCATACTCCGTCCCTGAGTTCGGGGATGATAATCGCAATCCGGAGCTGTTTACATCATTTGCAAATGTAAACGGCTCCAGATCGTGTTTTATGCCATTGTAAATCAGTGGGATATGCGAATGTAGAAAACTTTATGTAGGTTAATGTCCAAAAAATATTGTTTAGTTATGTAAACTTATGCCCGATTTTAAGTAACTTTGAAGCCTAAATGTATCGCTAAAGTGAGCACTTCAGAACCAGTCTACCATATTCCGGCGCTTCTTCCTCAGGTAATAGAAGCTCTTGACATAAAGCCAAGTGGTATTTACGTCGACGCAACCTACGGCGGCGGAGGCCATTCGCGTGCCATTGTGGAGCGTCTGGGTCCGCAGGGACATCTCTATTCCTTCGACCAGGACGACGAGGCTGTGGCACGCGCCATGACCGACGACCGGTTCACGGTCGTCTACTCCAATTTCCGTTTTCTGCCTAACTTCATGCGTTATTACGGGGTGAAGGGGGTTGACGGTATTCTGGCCGACCTCGGTGTGAGTTTCCATCACTTCGATGATGCATCGCGGGGATTCTCCTTTCGGTTCGATTCGCCGCTCGACATGCGCATGAACCGCCGCTCAAGCATGAGCGCCGCCGAGTTTCTCGCCACCGCCACCGAAGAGCGCATTGCTACCGTGCTGGGGCTTTACGGCGAGCTGAAGCAGGCGCGCCGCATGGCGGCCGCCATAGTCCGTGAGCGTGAGGCTGGCCGCCCGGTCGATACCGTGGGCCGTCTCACGGCCGTAATGAAGCCTTTTATTTCGCCTAAACACGAGAAAAAAGAGATGGCTCAGCTGTTTCAGGCACTGCGCATTGAGGTCAACGGCGAGATGCAGGCTCTCGAGCAGTTCCTTGCCGGATGCCTGCGGGTGCTGAAGCCCGGCGGACGGCTGGCGGTGATTACCTATCATTCGCTTGAGGACCGCATGGTGAAGAACTTCATGCGCACCGGCAATGTCGAGGGGCGCGAGGAGCGCGATTTCTTCGGGGCCGTTTCGCGCCCGCTGAAAGCGCTTTCATCGAAGCCTATTGTGCCTGGAGAGGAGGAAATCGAGCGTAATCCGCGTTCGCGCAGTGCAAAACTGCGCGTGGCCCGCAAGCTTCCCGACAACGAATGAAATAACCCATCAATCCGTTTCACCATCATATCGCAGCAATGCCAAAAACAGAAACCTCACATCGACCGACTCTCGGATTCATAGGCCGCCTTCTCCGCGGTCAGGTGATTTCCGGCGACTTCTTCGTCAACAATGCCGTGGCGCTGGGATTCTGTGTGCTTGTGCTCCTGGGATACATCTCCTCCAAATACGAGATGCAGACCCGTATGGAGGCGCTGCGGAAATACACCAACGAACTGGAGACGGTGAAAGCTGAGCGCGTAAGGGCGCGGAGCCTCTACATGGGCCGTATACGCGAAAGCTCCATGCAGCAGCTCGTCGACTCGCTCCACCTCGGCCTCCACGTCCAGGACCGTCCCCCTTATGAGATAGAACTCGACTGAATAAATTCTTAACTCTGAAAAAACAATAACCCCGAGTCCCCCCCCCCCATGGCTAAAGGAAACAGAAGCAGAATCATCTGGCGCTACATCTTTGTGGTGGCTGTTACCATGCTCTTTGTAGGCCGCATAGTCTACAAACTGTGGGACACTACCGTGGTTTCCGCCGACGAATGGAATAGCCTTGCCCTGAAGGAGCTGTCGAAAGTCGATACCATCGCTCCACAACGAGGCAACATCCTGGCGTGCGACGGCTCGGTGCTCGCCACCAACGTGAGGGAATACACCGTGAGAATCGACTTCCGCAGCGAGCGCTTTCTAACCGACACCTTTGTGGCCCGGCTTGATACCATCTCGCAGTGCATGGCCCGCGAATTCGGACGTCGCACCGCCAAGGAATGGAAAGAATATCTCTCCACCCCGCTCAAGCTGGCCCATAAGGACCGTCCGCGTGCGTTCGTGCTGATTGACCGTGTGAGCTATGCCGATTATCTCAAGATACGCACCTTGCCTTTCTTCAAATATCCCAACCGCAACTATTGCGGCATAACCCATGATTCACGTCTTGCCCGCGTGCGTCCCTATGGCGCCATGGCCCGGCGAAGCATAGGCGGTGTGGGTGCCACGCGCGAGTGCAGCGAGGTCCACGGCATTTCCGGTCTGGAGAAGGCGCTCGACTCGCTGCTCTACGGCACTCCCGGCCTGGCAAAGAAGGTCTCCCTCACCAAGGAAATTGTCCCCTGGACCGACGTCCCTGCCGTGCCAGGAGCCAACATCATCACCACCATCGACATCAAGATGCAGGACATCGTGGAAAACGAGCTTAACAAGATGCTCGAATACTGCGATGCCGACTGGGGCGTGGCCGTGCTCATGGAGGTGGCCACAGGCAACATCAAGGCAATCTCCAATCTTGAGAAGAATACAAAGACCGGCACCGGATATATCGAGGCCATGAACCGCGCCGTACAGGGTTATGAACCCGGCTCCGTGGTCAAGCCCATATCCATGATGCTCGCTCTTGAGGAGGGCGCGGTGAGCAATCTCGATGAAGTGATTTCCACCGGCTCATCGTATGCCTACGCCGGAGGAAGGCCCATCACCGATGCCCATGGCGTGGGGTCCATGCGTGTAAGCGAAGTGATAGAGCGTTCGTCGAATATCGGAATGACCAAAATCATCGCCCGAAAGTTCGACGCCAATCCGGGCCGTTTCTACTCCCGCCTGAAGGAAATAGGCTTCCTCGAGCCTATGCATACCGGAATAGCCGGAGAGTGCATACCACGCGTCGACTCGCTGCCCGACAACCGCGGCGGCCGCATCGGCCTTTCCCGCCAGTGTTACGGCTATGCCACCAAGATACCGCCGCTGTACACTCTCTCCATCTACAATGCCATTGCCAACGGCGGCCGGTACGTGCGTCCGCGTCTGGTGATGGGAACGCGCACGGCCGAAAGCGACACCCTCTTCCCCGTGACATATATCCGCGACCGTATATGCTCCGAGACCAACGCCGCCAAAATGCGCTCCATGCTGCGCTCGGTGGTGTGGGGCGATCATGGCACCGGACGCCGTCTGCGTTCCGACAAGGTGGCCATAGCCGGAAAGACCGGCACCGCCTACGTCATCGAGCAGGGCGGCTACAACACATCCAAGAAGCGCCTTGCCTTCTGCGGATTCTTCCCGGCCGACACTCCCCGCTTCTCATGTATGGTGCTTGTGCGCCATCCCCGTCAGAACGCTTTCGGCGCGGCGTCCACCAGCGGAGAGGTGCTCAAGGGTATCGCCGAGAATCTCTACAGCCGCGGAATGCTCGACAACAGTTCCGACTACCGGGCCGATGCCAAAGGAGGCTCGGCGCCCACCATGCATGCTTCGACCGACGGCGCGCGTGCTTCGGTGGTTTCCGACCGTCTGGGCCTTTCAGGCAAGGTGACGGTACTGGCCCATCCCATGGGCGAAAAGGTGAAAGGTGTGCCCGACGTGCATGGCTACGGCTTGCGCGACGCCCTGTCGGTGCTCGAGAAATCCGGCTATAACGTGAAATTCCGGGGTGCGGGCTATGTGGCCGGACAGCATCCCAAGCCCGGAACCGAAATGAGGCGCGGAAGCATCGTGACGCTTGAACTCCGCGAATAGCCTCCTGGAAAAATAAGAATAAACAAACAAAAACATCATAATCATGAAGTCACTCTCAGATTTGCTCTCGGCCATAATGCCGCAGGAAGTGATAGGAAGCGAAGAGAAGAAAATAACCTCCCTCGAATGTGATTCCCGCAAGATCAAGCGGGGTTCGCTGTTTGTGGCTGTGCGCGGCTATAATGTCGACGGCCATAAGTTTATTCCTTTGGTCACGCTTGCTGGAGCTGCCGCCATAGTGTGCGAGGAGCTGCCGGAGCGTCTGGAATCGACGGTGACTTACATCAAGGTGCCCGACTCAGCCGTGGCTTTGGGTCTGCTTGCCTCGCAATGGTGGGGCAATCCCTCGCGCAAGCTTCAGCTCGTGGGTGTCACCGGCACCAACGGCAAGACCACTACCGCCACCCTCATCTACGAGATGGCGCGCATGATGGGTCATAAGGCCGGTCTGCTCTCTACAGTCTGCAATTATATCGACTCCGAGGCCGTCCCCACCACCCAGACCACTCCCGATCCGCTAACGCTCAACGAGCTTCTGCACCGCATGGTGGTGGCCGGATGCACGGTGGCCGCAATGGAGGTAAGCTCCCACGCCGCCCACCAGCACCGTATAGCCGGACTGCATTTCGCCGGAGGCGTGTTCACCAATCTCACCCGCGACCATCTTGATTATCACAAGACGGTCGACGCTTATCTTGCCGCCAAGAAATCGTTTTTCGACGGGCTGCCCCGCACGGCGTTCGCTCTCACCAACCTCGACGACCGCAATGGCGAGGTGATGCTCCAGAACACCGCGGCACGCCGCTACACATATTCGCTGCGTACTGTGGCCGATTTCACCGGCCGCGTGGTCGAGAGCCGTCTCGATGGCACCCTCATGTCGTTCAACGGCCATGAGGTGGAGGTGCTCTTCACCGGCCGTTTCAACGCCTACAATCTCACGGCCGTTTACGGTGCCTGCTGTCTGCTGTGGTGGGACCGCGAAGCAGTGCTCGTCAACATGAGCCGCCTTGTGCCCGTGGCCGGACGTTTCCAGACCATCCACGGCGCCAACGGCGTGACTGCTATCGTGGACTATGCCCATACGCCCGATGCGCTCGTAAACGTGCTCGACGCCATACGCGATGTGGTGGGCCCGCAGGGCACCATCATCACCGTGGTGGGCGCCGGTGGCAACCGCGACCGCGGCAAACGCCCCCTGATGGCGGCTGAAGCTGCCGCACGCAGCCAGAAGCTCGTGCTCACATCCGACAATCCCCGCGACGAGGAACCCGCTGAAATCATAGCCGAGATGGAAGCCGGTCTTACCGACGCCACCCGGTCCAGGACTCTCAGCATCACCGACCGCCGCGAAGCCATACGCACCGCGCTCGCGCTCGCCGGAAAGGGCGATGTGGTGCTGATTGCCGGCAAAGGCCATGAGACCTACCAGGAAGTGAAAGGCGTGAAACATCATTTCGACGACCGCGAAGTGGTGCGCGAGGTCTTCGCCTCACTCTGACCCTCTCTGTTAATATAATCCCCAACCGTTTCAATAGCAACGCGAAATGCTTTATTATCTTTTTAATTATCTCGAGACTCTCGGTGTGCCCGGCGCGCGGCTCATGGACTACATCACGTTCCGTTCCGGCGCGGCTCTCGTGCTGTCGCTGATTATAGCCACAGTGTTCGGGCGCCGGATAATAGACCGTCTGCAGCTGATGCAGGTGGGCGAGATAATCCGCGATCTTGGCCTTGAGGGCCAGATGTCGAAAAAAGGCACCCCCACCATGGGTGGCATCATAATAATCGTGGCGATTCTTGTGCCGTGTCTGCTCGTGGGCAATCTGGGCAATATCTACATGGCTCTGATGCTCGTGGCCACGATATGGCTCGGCACGCTCGGTTTCCTTGACGACTATCTGAAGATTCACCGTCACAACAAGGACGGCATGAAAGGCAGCTTCAAGATTGTGGGCCAGGTGGGCCTCGGCCTGATTGTGGGCCTCACCATGTGGTTCAGCCCCGATATAACGATGCGTGAGAATGTGGAGGTGGTTGTGCCCGAAGCGCAGGAAACCGTCATAATGTACACCCCTGAGGATGTGAAGTCCACCCAGACCACCATACCTTTCGTCAAGAACAACAACTTCGATTACGCCTATCTCACCCAGTGGATGGGAAGTCATGCCGCAACCGGCGGCTGGATAGTGTTCGTGCTGGTTACCATTCTGGTGATCGCGGCCACTTCAAATGGCGCCAACCTCACCGATGGTCTCGACGGCCTCTGTACCGGAACCTCGGCGATAATAGGCTGCGCGCTCGCCATAATGGCCTATCTGGGGGGCCACATAGTCTATTCGTCGTATCTGAACATAATGTATATCCCCGGCAGCAGTGAGCTGGTGGTGTATATGGCGGCGTTTATAGGCGCGCTGGTAGGATTCCTATGGTACAATGCCTATCCTGCACAGGTGTTCATGGGCGATACCGGGAGCCTCACTCTCGGCGGCATAATAGCCGTGTTCGCCATTCTCATACGCAAAGAGCTGCTTATTCCGCTGCTCTGCGCCATTTTCTTCTTCGAGGACCTTTCGGTGATGCTGCAGGTGGCTTATTTCAAATACACCAAAAAGCGCCACGGTGTAGGGCGTCGTATTTTCAAGATGACGCCTCTCCACCATCATTTCCAGAAGCCGGGAAATTCCGGCATCGACGCACTGTTGCAGGCTCCCCTCAACGCAGTGCCTGAGCCCAAGATCGTCACCCGCTTCTGGATCATAGGCCTGCTGCTTGCCGTGCTTACTTTTGTCACTCTCAAGATACGATGATATATACTAACCATTGATAAGATACTAACACATACTATATAAGATGAACTCCAGAAAAAAACTCGTGGTGCTCGGCGGCGGCGAAAGCGGCGTAGGAGCAGCCATCCTCGGCAAAGACAAGGGGATGGACGTGTTTTTGTCAGATTCCGGAACCATTCCGGAGCGATATGCCGAGGTGCTTCGCGCCGAGGGTATAGAATTCGAGCAGGGCGGACACACCGCATCCCGTGTGCTCGATGCCGACGAGGTGGTGAAAAGCCCCGGCATTCCTCCCACGGCCCCTCTCGTTAAGGCACTTGTGGAAAAAGGTGTGCCGGTGATTTCCGAAATCGAGCTCGCCGGACGTTACACCCACGCCAAGATGGTGTGCATCACCGGTTCAAACGGTAAAACCACCACCACCATGCTCACATATCATATCCTCAAGGACGCTGGACTCAATGTGGGTCTGGCAGGCAACGTGGGCCGTTCCCTTGCGTGGCAGGTGGCCCGCGAGAACCACGACGTGTACGTGATAGAACTTTCGAGCTTCCAGCTTGAAAATATGTATGATTTCAAGGCCAACGTGGCCGTGATTCTCAACATCACTCCCGACCATCTTGACCGCTACGACTATAAGATGCAGAATTACATCAATGCCAAATTCCGCATTTTGCGCAACCTTACTCCTGAGGACGCCTTCATTTTCTGGCAGGACGACCCCGTGATTCAGGCCCAGCTGCGGCAGGTGGCAATAGAGGCCCGCATGTATCCCTTCGCCCAGAATATGGAAGAGGGTTCCAGAGCCTACGTGGACGATGACGACGAGCTGGTGCTCGATGCCGAGGCTACCCCGGTGAAGATGCCCCGTGCCGACCTGAGCCTAAACGGGCTGCATAACCTTTACAATTCCATGGCTGCCGGTCTGTCGGCATGCCTGCTCGATATAAAGAAGGACGACATACGTCGCGCCCTGAGCAATTTCGAGGGTGTGGAGCATCGTTTGGAATTTGTGGCTGACATAGACGGAGTGCGTTACATCAACGACTCCAAGGCCACCAACGTGAATTCCTGCTGGTATGCCCTCGAGAGCATGCCCCGCAAGGAAGCACCCTCTGTGGTGCTGATTCTCGGCGGCAAGGACAAAGGCAACGACTATACCGAGATAGAGCCGCTGGTGCGCGAGAAGGTCAAGGCCATAGTGTGCATGGGCAAGGACAATGCCAAGCTCCTCGACTTCTTCACAGGCAAAGTGCCCCGGATAGCCGACACCCATTCGCTTGACGAGGCCATCGCCGCCTGCCGCGGGTTTGCCTCCGAAGGCGATACGGTGCTTCTGTCGCCCTGCTGTGCAAGCTTCGACCTTTTCACGAGCTACGAGAACCGCGGCGAGCTTTTCAAGCAGGCCGTGAATGCCCTCGCCCATAAATGATCCATACTCTCTCCCCACATTAACACAAAACTGAAAATGGAACTTCAACCTGCCGCTTCATCAACCCGGACCATCCCCGGAGCCGCCGACTCGCAGCCCGAGGCGATCGCCGCCGAGGTGCCCGGTACAGCCCGGCGCATCCGGAGCTATCTCTTCGGGCATACCGACAAACATATATGTGGCATATACCTTCTGCTGTGCCTCATTTCCATAGTGGAGCTTTACAGCGCGTCGTCGCGCGAGGTGAGCGGCACCGGCATTGGTGTCTACATGCCTATAATGCGCCACATGGCCATGCTTGTGGTGAGTTTCGGTATCGTGGTGGCCATGTCGAGAATGCATTACAGCCGCTTCGTCACTCTCGTGCCGCTGTTCGTGATGCTGAGTATCGGCCTGTGGCTTGCCTCCTGGTTCATAGGCGAGGATTTCAACGGCGCACGCCGCGCCATACGCATAATGGGCATAACTCTCCAGCCGTCGGAGTTCATGAAACTCTCCGCCGCCCTCACCATAGGCTATCTTGCTGCTCTTTTCCAGGAAAAGAAGGGCATGAAGAAGAACGGCGTGTGGATTGCCGCAGGAACGGTGGTATTTTTTGCTGGAACGCTCATATTCAGCGGACTCACCAACACCATTCTGCTGCTGTGCATCAGTCTGTCCATGCTTGTGATTACCGGCATGAGAATCACCGACCTCTTGAAAGTAGCTATGGCCTATCTGGCCGGAATGGCGCTGCTGGTGGGTGTGTTCTATATCGACTACAAGATGCATGCGGTGCCGGGTGCCACTGCCGATATGTCGGAAATGCAGATGTCGAAACTCACCCGCTGGGAAACGTGGGTGAGCCGCCTCGAAGAGTTCGGCAATGATTCCGTGCCGAAATACCAGCAGAAAATGACCGCCGACAACCGCCAGGCCATGATTGGTTTCATGGCGCAGGCCCATGGAGGCATAAAGGGTGTGATGCCCGGCAATTCACGCGAGACGTCGCGCCTGCCGCTTGCTTTTACCGATTATATCTACTCCATAATAGTCGAGGAGCTGGGTCTGGTGGGCGGTCTGGCCGTGCTGCTGCTCTATCTCTGGCTAATGGCGCGCGCAGCGGTGCTTGCCAACCGCGTCTCGGTCAATTTCGCGGCGCAGCTTGTGCTTGCCGCCTCGCTCACCATAGTGTTCCAGGCGCTTTTCCATATAGGTATCGTCACGGGAGCCATGCCTGTTTCGGGGCAGCCCCTGCCGCTGATATCCAAAGGCGGAACGTCGATACTCATCACCTCTATTGCTTTCGGCATAATGCTTTCCGTGAGCCGTCACGCCACCCGCAAGGGCGCACGCAAGAAGGAGATTGAGCAGGAGGAATCCATGCTCCCGAAGGAAATGAGCGCCGCCAATCCAACGCAGCTCTGATTTTAACATGAAAGAAAATGAGTGAAGAATCACCTAAACGCATACTGATAAGCGGTGGAGGCACCGGCGGACATATTTTTCCCGCCATTGCCATAGCCAACGCCATACGCCGTCGCGAGCCCGGCGCCGAGATACTCTTCGTGGGTGCCTGCGGCCGTATGGAGATGGAGCGTGTGCCTGCCGCCGGCTATAAGATAGAAGGACTGCCTGTGGCCGGATTCGACCGGCGCCGCCTCTGGCGCAACGTGCCGGTGGTGGTGAAGCTTGTGCGAAGCCTGCTGCGCGCCCGCCGTATCGTGAGGAACTTCCGGCCAGACATTGCCATAGGCGTGGGCGGATATGCCAGCGGCCCAATACTCAAGGAGGCGCAGCGTCAGGGCGTTCCCACGCTTATTCAGGAACAGAACTCTTATCCTGGAGTCACCAACAAGCTTCTCGCGCCGAAGGCCCGCGCAATCTGCGTGGCCTACGATGGCATGGAGCGCTTCTTCCCCGCCGAAGTCATTACCAAGACCGGAAATCCGGTGAGAAAAGATATAGCCGACTGTGCCGGGATGGACAGCGCCGAAGCCAAGCGCGCCCTCGGGTTTGACCCGTCGCGTCCGCTGCTGCTGGTGGTGGGAGGAAGCCTTGGCGCGCGCACCATCAACGACAGCATTGCCGCCGGACTCGACCGTCTTACCGACGGCGGACGATATCAGGTGATGTGGCAGACAGGCAAACTCTATGCCGAAGAGTGCGCCCGCGTGGCTGCCGACCGGGATGATGTAAAGGCTATGCCGTTCATCGCCGATATGGCACATGCCTACAGCGCTGCCGACCTCGTGGTGGCCCGTGCCGGAGCAGGCACCATATCTGAGCTTCAGCTTGCGGGAAAAGCCGCCATACTGGTGCCGTCGCCCAACGTGGCCGAGGATCATCAGCGCAAGAATGCCATGGCGCTGGTGGAGCGTGACGCCGCTGTGATGGTGCCCGACAGCGAGGCGCGTGCGCGGCTCGTCGACGAGGCTCTGGAGCTTATGGCTGATCCGTCGCGCCGCTCCATCATTGCCGAAAATGCCGCCAAGATGGCGCTTCGCGAGAGCGACAGCCGCATAGTCGATACCATTTACCGTATTATCGAAGAGAAAAAATGACAACAGATCATCCTAACATATACTTTGTGGGAGCCGGAGGCATAGGCATGGCCGCTCTTGAACGTTATTTCCTCAGCAAGGGGAAGCGTGTGGGCGGATATGACCGCACGGCCACCGACCTCACCCGCGCTCTTGAAAGCGAGGGCGTGGAGATTACCTACAGCGATGCTGCTGACGCCATTCCGCAGGCGTTCCGCAATCCCGGGGAGACACTGGTGGTCTATACCCCCGCCGTACCCGATTCGCACCCCGGGCTGCAATGGTTCCGCGCCAATGGTTTCGAGGTGGTGAAACGCGCCGCCGTGCTCGGCATTGTGACGCGCCACAGCCGCAGCCTCTGTTTCGCGGGAACCCATGGCAAAACCACCACATCGTCCATGGCTGCACACGTGCTCCACAACTCTCCCGCCGGGTGCAACGCCTTCCTGGGCGGTGTGCTCCGCAATTACTGCACCAATTTTATCCTTGATCCTCATTCAGACTTCTCGGTGATAGAAGCCGACGAATACGACCGCTCGTTCCATCATCTCACACCATCTGTGGCAGTGATAACGTCCACCGACCCCGACCATCTGGACATCTACGGAACAGAGGAAGCCTACCTTGAAAGCTTCGCACATTTCACTGAGCTTATCCGCCCCGACGGTACCCTTATAGTCCATACCGGCCTTAAACTGCGCCCACGTGTGGCTCCGGGAGTGAAGGTCTACACCTATTCGCGCGACGAAGGCGACTTCCACGCCATCAATATCCGTCGCAGCGAAGGTTCGATTGTGTTCGACATGGTGATGCCCGACGGCAGTGTGATGACAGATATTGCTCCCGGTGTGCCCGTGGAGATAAACATAGAGAACGCCATCGCCGCGCTCGCCGCGGTTTGGGCCGCCGGACAGCTCGACCAGTCGAGTGCACGCCGGGCCATGGCTTCGTTCCAGGGCCCGAAACGCCGCTTTGAGTTCCATCTTAAGGAACCGGGCCGCGCCATAATCGACGATTATGCCCATCACCCCGACGAACTGCGCCAGTCGATACGCTCGGTGCGCGCCCTCTATCCCGACCGCCGGCTTACGGTGGCTTTTCAGCCCCATCTCTACAGCCGCACGCGCGACTTCGCTCCGCAGTTCGGCCAGGCTCTTTCCGAGGCCGACGACGTGATATTGCTCGACATCTACCCGGCTCGCGAGCTCCCTATGGAGGGCGTTACCTCCCAGCTCATATTCGATGCTGTAGACGGGCCCACAAAGATCATGATTACAAAGGAACAGCTGCCAGCGACCATACGTGAGCGCGGTTTTGAGGTGCTCCTTACAGCCGGTGCGGGCGATATCTGCGACTTCCTTGACCGTATAACCTCCGATGCCCGCCCATGAAGAGAAAACGTCTGCTCTACATACTGCTCACTGTGCTTGCCCTTGGCGTGATGGCGGTAATAACGCTGCTCACACAGGGCATGGCGGCGTCGCGCCCCTGCAGGGACGTGACCATGACCGTGCGCGATTCCTCTTCGGTGAAGTTTGTCAACGAGGCGGAGCTCTGGCGCGAGCTTGGCAGATGGCCGGCGCAGATGAAGGGCAGCAGACTCGACGATATAGACATCGACAGCCTGGAGCGTTTCCTCAGGTCTATCGACAAAATAGAGTGGACCGAGGTGAATATCCGTCCCGACAGCACTATCCATATAGAAGTCAGCCCGATGCGTCCCGTGGCGAGAATCTTCGACAGCCACGGATCGTATTATATCAACCGTCAGGGAAAGAAAATCAGTGCCCAGGCGCGTTATTTCATGGATGTGCCGGTGATTCAGGGCGAGTTTACCGATTCGTTTCCCGCGGTGAGCATTCTGCCGCTGGTGGATTATATTGCATCTGACAGCACATGGAACAAAGTGGTGTCGATGATCAAGGTCGATTCTCCCACCAGCATCATGCTCGTTCCGGTGTTTCGCGGCCATCTGGTGAACTTCGGTGATGCAAGCATGTTTGACGACAAGTTCCGTCGCCTCCGCAATGTCTATACCAAGATTCTGCCGGCCATGGGCTGGGATTATTACGACACCATAAGCGTGAAATGGAACGGCCAGATAGTGGCTACACGTCGCAACAAAGCGCTTCCGAAAGTGCAGTATGACGACGGTGTGGACGAGGCCGAAGTGGATCTGTCAACAATGCTGACTGAAGAAGGAGTGGCGGCCGGACAGTCCATTCCCGGCAAGAAAATCGAGGCAGACCGTCCCATGCCCGGCGAGAAACCCTCCGAGGTCTCCGGCGGTAAAGAAAGCAAAGGCGGCACCGTCACAAAGAAAAAAGAAATTAAAAAACCATAGATATGGAAGAAAAAAATATTGTAGCAATTGAAATCGGCAGCTCCAAGGTGAAAGGCGCTTTGGGGCAGGTGAGCGACAAAGGCATTATCACCGTTCAGGCCGTGGAAGAGGAACCGTTCCTCGAATGGGTGCGCTACGGCGAGGTGAGCAACGTGGAAGAGGTAGGCGCTGTTCTGCGACGCATCATAGGACGTCTGGAGGAGCGTATATCCCCTTCAAAAGTAGCTGAGGTGTATGTGGGTGTGGGTGCCCGCTCACTGTGCTCGACCACCCGCAGCGTCGAGAGACACCTTGTGGAGGAAATGGAGATAGGCGACGACATTCTGGCCGACCTCCGCAACCAGGTCCGCATGGCCGCGCCGCCCGACCGCGATCTTCTTGCTGTGGTTCCCCGCCAGTATTCGGTCGACAAAAAGAGCGTGACCCAGCCCAAGGGCACGCTGGGCAACAGTGTGAGCATGGATGCCGTGCTTCTTACATGCCGCAAGCAGATAAAGAGCAAGCTCGAGCGCCTTATAGTGGATAAGATGGGGCTGAAGGTTGCCGGATATGTGGTGCGCCAGACCGCGATTGCCGACGCCGTTCTCACCCACGAGGAGAAGCGCATAGGATGCATGCTGGTGGATTTCGGCGCCGAGACAACCACCGTGAGCATCTACAAGGGCGGACATCTACAGTTCCTCCAGACGCTTCCCATGGGCTCTCGCAATATCACCCGCGACCTCATGAGCCTGAATTACCTTGAGGAGCGCGCCGAGGAGATAAAACGCCGTCAGGGCAACGCTTCCGGCACATCCATCGGAGCCATCGACGATTCCATCAACTATGACCAGGTAAACAAATGCGTGTCGGCCCGTGCCGCCGAAATCATAGCCAACATAAAGGATCAGCTCAAGCAGTCGGGCTTCAGTGCCTCGCAGCTGGCCCGCGGCATTATCGTGGTGGGTCGCGGCGCTTTCCTTGCCGGTTTCAACGACCGTCTTGCCAAGGAAATGGGCATGAACGTGCGCTCCGGAAGCATTTCCACCGCCGAGGTGCGTATCTCTGATGTGCGTATCTCGCCCGTGGATTGTGTCGACGTGCTTTCCATCGTAAGGGAAGCCGCCCATTCCGATACCCATGAGTGCCTCTCGGCTCCCGAACCCGAGCCGGAACCAGAACCCGTGGAAGAGATAGTGGAAGAAGAGATTGAAGAGGAGCCCGTGCGTAGAGAGCCGTCCAAGCCCCGCACTTCTATCTGGGACCGTCTGCGCACGCTCACCGATCGTATCGAGGGCGGCCTGGTGGAGGAAGACGACGATGACGATGATGTGCTCCGCGACGACCGCAACTGACCCTCATGTCATACACACATAACTAACAGCTAAACAACTACGAAACAATGGATGAAAATCTGAATATGGACAGCCTTTCGTCGCAATTCAACCAGAACTCGATATCCCGCGACGAAAATGAGATTATGGTGATAGGCGTGGGCGGCGGCGGCGGCAACGCGGTCAATCACATGTATAAGCAAGGTGTGGACAAGGTCACTTTTGTGGCCATCAACACCGATAAGGTGGCTCTTGAGAAGCTTGATTTCGACAACCGTCTGGTGATCGGCTCAGGCCGCGGTGCCGGAGCAATCCCCGAGGTAGCGCGCGAGGCCGCCGAACGGGATCTTGAACGTATCAAGTCGCTGTTCGGCGACAAAACCAAGATGGTGTTTGTCACCGCCGGTATGGGTGGCGGTACCGGAACGGGCGCCGCTCCCGTAGTGGCCCGTGTGGCCAAGGAACGCGGACTCCTTACTATTGGCATAGTCACAATCCCCTTCGTGTTTGAGGGCCGCAAGAAGATTCTGAAAGCTCTTGACGGCGCCGACGAACTGGCCAAGCATGTGGACGCGCTGCTGATTATCAACAACGAGCGGCTGGTTGAAATATACGGTGACCTCAACTTCTTCAACGCATTCGGCAAGGCCGACGACACGCTGTCGACGGCCGCACGCTCGATTTCCGACATTATCAATGTGCCGGGATATATCAACCTCGACTTCAACGATGTGGACACCACCCTGCGTAACGGTGGTACCGCCATCATCTCCACCGGCTACGGCGAGGGTCCCAGCCGTGTGACCATGGCGTTGCAGAACGCACTTAATTCGCCTCTGCTCAAGAACCGCGATATCCTCGGGTCGAAACGTCTGCTCATAAATCTCTATGTGAGCGAGACCGAGGACCAGACCATAGCCATGAACGAAATGGGCCAGCTGAGCTCGTTTGTTGACAATATTGACCAGGAGGTGGATGTGATATGGGGCGTGACCATAGACAATTCTCTTGGCGAGCAGGTGAAGGTGATAATTCTTGCCGCCGGCTTCGATGTGACTATCCGCGAAGAGGAGGAAGAGGTGATAGGCCGCAAACGTGAATACCAGCCTGTAGATCCCAAGAAGAAGAAAGAAAAAGAGATAGAGAAGGAATACGGTACGAGCTTCGGTACCAAATATGTGGTGCTCGCCCCTGAATATATGGACGATGACCGGTTCATAAGCGAATTTGAAGGGACGCCCACATATCTGCGCGACAAACGGCTTACCGACAGCCTGAACAAGGCTCCTGCCGCCACAGCCTCGTCAGCTCCGGCCGACGATCCTCTGTCGCCCGTGATGCCCCAGACCTCCCGTCAGGAGAAAAAGGGTGGCTTCAAAATTGATTTCTGAGCATTGCCCGTCAGACGGCTCGGGTCATGACGGTGGACGGTAGGGCGGTTCTATGGAGCAGCCGATACCAAAACGGTGACTGAGAGTGGATGCACGAGCATGCATTCCTATCAATCAAAAGGAATCAAAAACTCCCGGAGAGCTTTAGCCCTTCGGGAGTTTTTGGTTTTGAAGCCTTTTTAACTTAGAAATATATTTGGCTTATTCAGCCGAGATTGGAATCTTGCGGTGGAAACTGCGTTCGAGCGAGATGAGTGTCTCTGTTCCCATTACGCCTGGAATCGACTGTATGCGCTTGTTGAGGAGTTCCATCAGGTGCTCGTTGTCGCGCGCATAGAGTTTCAGAAGCAGAGTGTAGGGGCCGGTGGTGAAGTGGCATTCAACTATTTCAGGAATCTTCTCGATTTCCGGCACCACATCATGGTAGATACCTCCGCGCTCAAGGTTCACGCCGATATAGGTGCAGGTGCGGAAACCGAGCTCTTTGGCGTTGACATTATAGCTTGAGCCGGTTATCACGCCCATGTCCATCATTCTCTGCAGGCGCTGATGGATTGCCGCACGTGACACGCCGCATTCGGCTGCCACGTCCTTGGAGGGGATTCTGGCATTGTTTATGACTATGCTCAAAATCTTTCTGTCGAGATTGTCTATTTTCCCCATATCGGAGTGGTTCTTTTTTATTGCTTTTAATTCTATTGCAGTTTGCAAAGATACAAACATTTTCTTAAATATGACAATAAAACCCTGAGACTTCTTTCTTTTTTCAGGTAAATCGCCCGAAATTGAAGCAAAATGCCAGCTATAGTGGCCTGAACTTTCCATAGAGGCGGCCAGTAGCAGCAGCTCTATAGCTGAAAAAGAGGAGCTCTGATAATAGTAGGGGTGCTCCATGGAGCACCCGCTTGTAATGGGTCGACTGTCGGCGTATGTTCCATGGAACATCCCTACTTTTTGCGGGGCGGCGCTTTTCTGGAAATAAATGCTTTGATTACCAACGGATGCATTGGACATCGATATCCCTATCGACGCATACAACCATCAGAACAGCGTCAGCTGCGGGTCGGTGAGGCGGAATGTCTTGCGATGAAGGGGTGTAGGGCCAAGCTCGGTGATGGCCTGGCGGTGGGCAGCCGTGGGGTATCCTTTATTTATGGCCCAGCCATAGCCCGGGTAGCGGTCGTCGAGTGTTTTCATAAGCTCGTCGCGGTGTGTCTTGGCAAGGATTGAGGCGGCGGCTATGTTGCCGAACCGGCCGTCGCCTTTCACAAAGGTGGTCCATGGCAGGTCGCGATACGGCTTGAAGCGGTTGCCGTCCACAATCACGGCCTCGGGGCGCACTGTCAGGGCGTCGAGCGCGCGGTGCATGGCAAGTATGGATGCGTTGAGAATGTTTATGCGGTCAATTTCCTCATTGTCCACCATCGCCACGGCCCATGCCACAGCCTCGCGCTCTATGATGGCGCGCAGCTCGTCGCGGCGCCGTTCCGTAAGCTTTTTAGAGTCGTTGAGCCAGGGGTGTGTGAAGTCGGGAGGCAATATTACCGCGGCGGCGGTAACAGGGCCGGCGAGGCAACCGCGTCCGGCCTCGTCGCATCCGGCTTCCACCACGGAAGCGTCGTTGCACCAGGGGAGAGGCTGAATATCGGTCTTAGGCATGGCAGAGTGTTACGGGTTCATTCCACGAATCCATAGCCGAAGCCCTGTCGGTTGACGAGCTGACTGCCATAGTCGCCGAGTTTTTTACGTAGGCGTGATATTGTGGTGTCGACGGCGCGGTCCGATACATCCGACACATTGTCCCATGTCTCATGTTTTATCTCTATGAGTTCGAAGAACTGTCCGCGGTTGCGCAAGAGCATTCCCAATATGAGGAATTCGGCTTTTGAGAGCGATACCGGAGTGCCGTCGATTGTTGCCTGCCCTGATGTGGTGTCGAGCACAAGCCCCTTGAATGATACCTGATTGGCGGCGCGCCTGGAATCCATCATCCTGCGGCGGCGCAACACCGAATTGATGCGGGCCAGCAGCTCGCGCGACGATATGGGCTTGGCCATATAGTCGTCGGCTCCGGCGTCGAGGGCGTCCACCACCACATCGTCGTCATCAATTGATGAGATAAGCACTACCGGAATCAATGCCTTCTGGGGGTCGCGTTTCAGTTTGCGGATGAAATCGAGGCCGGTGAATTCCTCTTTCATCAGGTCGACAAGTATAAGGCGGTAATGTGTAAGATCCAGACCGAGGGCGGCCATCCCGTCGTGCGACAAGTCTACGTTGAACCCCTCGTTCTCGAATTTGAACTTGAGGAGCTCGCAGAGCATGGTTTCGGTGTCGACAATCAATAGAGTGCCTTTGCCTCCGCCGTTTTCCGTTAGTGCGCTTGATGTGCCCATGGGTTAAGTTAGGAATGCCTTCGCCGGTATGTGATGATGCGGGTGTTTTCTTGCACAAATATAAATAAATCGCCTTTCATATCCAATGAAAAGCGATTTTGTAGCCCGTTTGTCACAGCAATTTCACACAAGGGATTAATAATGTATCACGCTGCCGTCTGTCTCATCAGTTCCTTGATGGAGTCGACCACGTTGATTATATAGTCGCCTGTTTTCTCGAGATTTGCAACGAGGTCCATGTAATAGATACCGGCCTGGTATTCATAATGCTTGTCGTTGATATTGGCGATGTTGCCGGTGCGGAGCTGGTTGCGGAAGTTGTTGATTTCGCGTTCTTTGTTGTACGATTTTATTATCTCGTGTTCCGAAGCGTGCTCCATGTTGCCCAGAAGCGCCAGCATGGAGTTCATGGCGTCTTTCACATGGGCGAACATCGCGTCGATATTGTCGTAGATCTCTTCGTTGAATTTCACGCCCGACTGGTTTTTGCGCACCAGTATCTTTCCGTCGCCCATGCAGCAGTCGGCTATGCTTTCTATCTCGCTTACCATCCTGAGCATTCCGGCTATCTTGTGCTTGCCTTCGTTGGAGAGTCGGCCCTCGGCCACGCGGTTTAGGAAGTGGGCAATCTCTATCTCCATACGGTCTGATATGTCCTCGTATTTCTCAAGTCGTGAATACAAGGTGGAGAATTCTTCTGAGTCTCTCTTGGTATGCACAAGGTCCTTGGCCATGTCGAGCATACGGCCCACTCTTTCGCCGAATACGGCTATTTCCTTTTCGGCCTGGGTGATGTTGAGTTCTGTAGCACTCACCAGACCACCCGAGATAAACTTGAGCTGGAATTCCTCGTCTTCCTTGTGTTTGACCGGAACGAGCTTGCACACAATCTTCACATACAGATTGGTGAACCATATCATTATGGCCAGGTTTATGAGGTTGAACACGGTGTGGAACACCGACAGGCCTATCGACACGCTTTGCTGCAGTTCGCCCACCTTAGCTATCACTTCGTTGCTTTGGGGAAGCGAGTTGTCAAACAGGTGGTCGTAGACGTCGGGCTGCGTCTCTTCTATCTGGTTCACGTAGGTGGCGAGCTGGGTTGGATTACCCTGACCGAGGTCCTCGGTGATCCATACGTTAAGACGTACGAACGGGAAGAAGACCAGCAGTACCCACACGCATCCCAGCAGATTGAACAGCAGATGGCCCATAGCCGTGCGTTTTGCCGCTACGTTTCCGCTCATGGAGGCAAGAAGCGGGGTGATTGTGGTTCCGATATTCGAGCCGAGAATCAGAGCGCAGGAGAGGTCGAAGTCAATCCATCCCTTGGAGCACATGATAAGTGTGATGGCAAAGGTGGCGGCCGACGACTGGATTACCATCGTGAGCACGAGTCCCACAAACATGAATATGAGCACCGAACCGAATCCCATGGAGCTGTAGTGCTGCAGAAATGCGAACATCTCGGGATTGCTCTGGAGGTCAGGCACGTATTTGCTTATCATGTCAAGACCCATGAACAGGAACGCGAATCCTATGATGAATTCACCTATCGATTTGTTGCGGCTCGATTTGGTGAACAACAGAGGTATCGAGAGTCCGATAAGCGGCAGCACGAATGCCGATATATTGACCTTGAAGCCGAATAGGGCGATGACCCATGCCGTGAATGTGGTTCCCACGTTGGCGCCCATTATCACAGCCATTGATTGTGTGAGGGTCATGAGGCCGGCGTTGACGAAGCTTACAACCATTACGGTCGAGGCCGACGAGCTTTGTATCAATGCCGTAATGAGGAAGCCGGTGAGTGTACCGGTGAATCGGTTGCGAGTCATTGCCGAGAGAATGGTGCGCAGACGGTCGCCCGCGGCTTTCTGAAGGCCTTCGCTCATTACCTTCATTCCGTAAAGAAACAGTCCTACGGAACCTAATAGACCTAAAAAGTCTAAAAAACTATAGTTCATTTTGAAGTATGGTATTTGATGTGCTCGGATCCCACGGAGTCCGGGTACCAGCTCTAAGCGCAAAGATACAATATTATTTCACAATTACGCAACAAAATTAACACTCTGCGCCCTTCTCCCTGCCCACTATGCTGTAATTAGTCTGGGGATATTTGTAAAAATGAAAAATCGGAACCCGATTTAAAAGTTGCTTTAAGGTCGCTGCTGTAATAATTATATGTCTATATCGTAATAAAAATGTAACCATATTGATAAAATTTTATTTCTTTGAGTTACAGCGATATGACGAATGTTGTAACAGTGTAGTAATTAAATTAACGTACTTTAACGCTATATAAATTTGGAGATATCAATTCTTCGTACCTTTGTGGTGTAAACAGAAAACAGAGCGGTCCCGACCGTTTCAAAAC
>OLWA01001000.1_pt1 | contig 31662 bp, 24 predicted proteins | sample 1673251 | NCBI WGS metagenome assembly OLWA01 (sample SAMEA3178937, study PRJEB25190) | human gut metagenome | biome: human gut; feature: human-associated habitat; material: faeces | place: Austria | collected 2013 | reverse complement strand
GCTCTTCCGATCTCGAGAACACGCTTTGACAGAGAAGCAAAGCTTGACAGTCACCCGTATCATCTCATTCTGCTCTGCAAAAACAAAACAGGCTACCAGAACCTTGTAAAAATAGTTTCCAGAGGCTATACAGAAGGATTTTACAGCAAGCCGAGAGCTGACATTGAACTTCTGAAACAGTACCACGAAGGGCTTATATGCCTTTCTGCGTGCATTGCCGGAGAGGTACCAGGAAAGCTTTTAAACGGCGATTATGAAGGTGCAAGGAAAACTGCTCTTGAATATCAGGAAATTTTCGGTGAAGGCAATTACTATATTGAAATACAGGACCATGGCATAAAGGAACAGAAACAGATACTTTCCCTGCTCTGCCGTCTTTCAAGAGAAACGGGAATACCGATGGTCGCAACGAATGATGTTCACTACATTGAAAAAGAAGATGCGGAAGTTCAGAATCTGCTGATGTGTATTCAGATGAAAAAAACTGTTTTTGAGCCGAATCCGCTTAAATTTCAGACAGATGAATTTTACCTTAAAAGCACAGATGAAATGCGTGAACTTTTCACAGGTATTCCTGAAGCTGTTGAAAACACCTGCAAAATCGCTGAAAAATGCAATTTTGAATTTGAATTCGATATCATAAAACTTCCGAAATTCCACATTGACGGAGTTGTCAACAATACGGAATATTTTAAGAATCTGTGCTTTGACGGACTGAAAAAGAAATATGGTCAGTCACCTCCTGAAAATGCTCTTGAAAGAATGAAGTATGAGCTGAGTGTTATTATAAACATGGGCTATGTTGACTATTATCTCATCGTCTGGGATTTTATAAAATATGCCCGTGATCATGATATTCCGGTAGGCCCGGGCAGGGGTTCCGGTGCAGGAAGCATATGTGCATACTGCATAGGAATAACCTCTATCGACCCTCTGAAATACAATCTTCTTTTTGAAAGATTTCTGAATCCGGAACGTGTAAGTATGCCTGATTTCGATATAGATTTCTGCGTTGAGGGCAGACAGCAGGTAATTGATTATGTTGTAGGAAAATACGGCAAGGATAAGGTTTCACAGATAATTGCCTTTGATACCCTGAAGGCAAGAGCCGCTATTAAAGATACCGGAAGGGCAACAGGACTTCCGATAAAATTCCGCAATGACGTTTCGGCACTTGTTCCGAAATCTGTAAATATCACAATTGCGGAGGCACTGAAAACCAGTCCGGAATTAAAGCAACTTTATGATTCGGATTATTCTGCACATAAGCTCCTTGATATGTCCATGAAGATTGAGGGTATGCCGAGAAATGATACAGTTCATGCGGCAGGTGTTCTTATTTCAGGCGTTCCTGTCACAGATATCGTACCTGTCAAAAAAAGCGGTGATGCCGTAATTACGCAGTATACAATGTCAGGACTTGAAAGTCTGGGTCTCCTTAAAATGGACTTTCTGGGACTTCGCAACCTGACGGTCATAAAGCACTGCTCTGAAGATATAAGGAAAGCCGAACCTGATTTTGATATAAGCCGAATACCGACTGATGACAAAGCTGTTTTTGAAATGATGTCAGCCGGAAAAACAACCGGTATTTTTCAGTTTGAAAGCGCAGGAATGCGGCGTGTTCTCTCTCAGCTTGTTCCGGAAAGCATTGAAGACCTTATAGCGGTTGTCTCGCTTTACAGACCGGGCCCTTCAGAATCAATTCCGAAATATATAAACAACAAACACAATCCGGACAAAATAACCTACAAACACCCCCTGCTGAAAAATATTCTTGATGTGACATACGGCTGTATCGTATATCAGGAACAGGTAATGGAAATATGCCGTACTCTTGCTGGATATTCATATGGACGTGCTGATCTGGTACGACGTGCAATGGCAAAGAAAAAGCATGATGTAATGGAAAAGGAACGTCATAGCTTCATCTATGGTGACACTGATTCAGAGGGAAAAATAAGCTGTACTGGTGCATTGGCAAACGGAGTAAGCGAACAGACCGCAAATGAAATTTTTGATGAAATGAGTGGTTTTGCTTCCTATGCCTTCAATAAATCACACGCCGCAGCATATGCTTATCTTGCGTATCAGACAGCTTACCTGAAATGCCATTATATGAAGCAGTATATGTCAGCTCTTATGTCAAGCGTACTTGACAATACTGACAAGCTTATTGAATATGCAGAAGAATGCAGGTTTAATGGCATTGCCGTTTTAAGACCGGACATAAATAAAAGCTCGGCTTACTTTACAAGTGAAAATGACGGCATAAGATACGGTCTGCTTGCCATAAAGACTCTGGGTCTCGGAGTTATAAATGAGATAATAAAGGAACGCAGTTTAAACGGAAATTACAAAAGCTTTCATGATTTCTGCAAACGTACAGCACAGCTCAGCATCAGCAAGGTTTCTGCTGAATATCTTATAAAGGCGGGAGCATTTGACGGTCTTGGAGCAAACCGCCGTCAGCTGATGAATAATTATGAGTATCTTATGGAAAGTACAGCTGATATTTCAAGGTCAAATATTGAGGGACAAATGGGACTTTTCTCTTCTGAAACCGGTTCGGCTGAAAGTGATTTTCAGTTCCCGCCGGAAGATGAATACCGCTATGCAGACCTTCTTTGCTTTGAAAAATTTGCAACGGGAATGTACATCTCCGGACACCCCTGCGACCCTTACAAAACGGCTCTTCGTCTTATGCGTATTGCTGATGCTAAAACGATAGGCAGCAATTTAAGCGAAGGATTTTACGAAAACGGCAAAGCTATTTCGTTCTTAGGAGCTATGGACGATATAACAATCCGCTATACTTCTGCCGGAAAGAAAATGGGATTTCTGAATTTGCAGGATATTTCAGGGTCTGTAAGCTTTACACTTTTCCCTGAAACGTATGCAAAATACGAAAAAAAACTTGTGTACGGCAATCTGATTTATATAACAGGAAAAGTTTCAAAAAAGGCTTCATATTCTGATTCTCTTATATGTGATGTACTCTTTGATGAGCAGGAATTTTCAGACATACTCTCAAGAAAAATACTCTGCATAAAAACAGACAGCAAACACAAAGCGGACATTTTAAGTGCCGCAGAAATAATGAAAAAATATCCCGGCAGACATGAAGTGAAATTCTTTCTGACAGATATCAAAAAGTATCTGAAACTCAAAGATGATTTCAGGGTTTCTTTGGAAAATCAGATGCTTTCAGAGCTTAATAAAATAATTAAACCTGATGATATCGGGCTTATCGACTGAAAAAATAAAAACTTTTCATAAATTTAAATTGAAAACACTTGACAAATGTCGGAAATGTAGTAAAATAGTATATGGTGGATTTGCGTGAAAATTTGCGCTTATCATTAATATGCCTGACGGCGGATGGGAGTTATAATAATGATTAAAAAAATCGGTATTTTAACAAGCGGAGGCGATGCCCCTGGAATGAACGCAGCTGTAAGAGCTGTAACAAGAGCTGCAATCAGAAAGGGTATGCAGGTTTATGGTATCCGCAGAGGTTATAACGGTCTTATTAACGGTGACGTTTTTGAGATGAATGAACGTAGCGTTTCTGATATTATTCAGAGAGGCGGTACTATGCTTTATACAGCAAGATGTCCTGAATTCAGAACAGAAGAGGGCGTTGAAAAGGCAAAGGCAAAGTGCGAAGAACTTGGTCTTGAAGGTATCGTTGTAATCGGCGGTGACGGTTCATTCAGAGGTGCTGCTGACCTTTCAGCAAAGGGAATTCTTTGTGTAGGACTTCCTGGTACTATCGACAACGATATTGCCTGCACAGAATACACAATCGGCTATGACACAGCTATGAACACAGTTGTTGAAATGGTTGACAAGCTCAGAGATACGACACAGTCACATGACAGATGCAGCGTTGTTGAGGTTATGGGAAGAGGCGCAGGGTATATTGCACTTAATGCCGGCATTGCCTGCGGTGCAACATATGTTATAACAAGCGAAATTCCATATGACCTTGATGTTGTTGCAAAGAAGATGCTTGAATCCAAGAAAACAGGAAAACAGCACTTTATCATCGTTGTTTCTGAAGGTGTAGGTCATTCTGATGAAATTGCAAGAACACTTCAGGAAAAAACTGAAATCGAAGCAAGAACAACAATCCTCGGTCACGTTCAGAGAGGCGGCTCTCCGACAGTAAGAGACAGAGTTGTTGCAAGCCAGATGGGTTACTATGCTGTTGAACTTCTCTCACAGGGAATCGGCAACAGAGTTGTAGGAATGCAGAGCAGCAAGATTGTTGACTTTGACATTCAGGAAGCATTGGCTATGAAAAAGCCTTTTGAAGAAGAGCTTTATCATATCGCAGGCGAAATCGCATTCTGATTTCACTGCAAAATCAAACGAATATCGGCATCAGAGTAGAAAGCTGTGCGTAAAGTGTCCGGAGGACGGGGAGTTGCCGCCGGAACGAAAAATCCTGAAAGGATTTGCGGTACAGTTTTCGCATCCCGCTGTATGCATAAAGGTTAACCTTTTCATACCGGGCTCCTTTGTGCACATCAGCACAAGACTAAGGAGGTCTTTTATGAAAAGGTTATTGTCTTTTTTCAGTGATTCCGCAAAGGAATTAACACACGTCAGATGTATTGTCATGACGGGAATGCTTATCGCAGTAGGTCTGCTTCTGAAAATCTTTGTCATGATTCCTGTCGGGGAAACAATCAAGATTTCTTTTAATTTTCTCGCACTTGCATCAATCGGTATGCTTTTCGGCCCTGTACCGGCTGTTGCCGCAGGAGCCATAACAGATGTTCTGGGATTTTTTGTTGCTAACAAAACGGGCGGGGCATATCATCCGGGATTTACACTTGTGGAAATGACAGGCGGGCTTATTTACGGTATCTGTCTTTACAAGGCACAAGTTGGGAAATTCTTCCCTGTAAGATGTGTAATTGCAAAAACTCTTATTGTAATTATATGTAATCTGCTTATGAATACTTACTTCATCTGCACTCTTTATGGTACAGGAAGCTTTATCTCAATGCTCCCGCCAAGACTTCTGAAAAATGCCATTATGCTCCCTGTTGACATTGTTCTTATGTGTATCGTTCTGCCGGCTGTGCTGACTGCTTACAACAAAGTATTCAGTACAAAACGTGTTGCAGGATAAAATCACTTCAGACTTGTCTGATTCTGTATAAATTTATAAAAATCACTTGTTATTTGCGGCTTTTTGCGTTATAATTAATACAAGTGATTTTTTATTATCGAAAATTATTTCTGAAAGGACATGATAAACATGAATATCAATGTTGGATTTATAGGTGCCGGAAATATGGGAACTGCCATAATGAAAGGCATAAAAAGCAGCTCGCTTGGCGGAAGTATAAATTTATTTGCAGCTGATCCGGACGCTTCAAAACTTGAATCACTGAAAGAATTCGGGGTTGAAGGCTGTAAAGATGCTGCTGACGTTGTAACAAAATGCAAATATGTATTTTTGGCTGTTAAACCACAGGTTATAGAAGGCGTTCTGGAATCCATCGGAAACAGCATAAATGACGAAACAGTTCTTGTTTCTATTGCAGCTGGAATCAACAGTGCGTTTTTAAGAAAAGCAACGGGAACAGATGTAAAATCCGTTATAGTAATGCCTAATACTCCCCTTCTTTTGAATGAGGGTGCATCTGCTCTTGCAAAGGGGGATTTTGTTTCTGATGAGGAATTTGATTTCGTATGCGGAATATTTAAATCATGCGGAAAGATTGCGGTTATCACAGAAGACAAAATGAAGGAAATTATCGCTATAAACGGAAGCAGTCCGGCATTTATTTACCTTTATGCAAAAGGTTTTACAGACTATGCGGAAAAGGTCGGAATTTCTGCCGAAACAGCCCGTGAATTGTTTGCACAGAGCCTTATCGGTTCAGCAAAAATGATAACCGATTCAGGATATACTATCGACGAACTCATAAAAATGGTTTCATCTCCGGGCGGTACTACCCTTGCAGGTCTTGATGAACTATATAAGGGAAACCTTACAGACGTTGTTGACAAAGCATGTGAAGCATGCACAAAAAGAGCTTACGAACTTGCAAAATAAGTTCTGAAAATTTTCTGCTATGCATATCCTTTTTAAAAAAGGCTTTTCAGCCGATGTGAAAAGGATGGGTATATATGAAAATCTCGGACAAGACAAACCTTACAGGAACACAAAGAAGAAAACTCAGTCTCGGACTTCTGACGCTGTTATTTTTCGGCGGGGTAATTGCCGGAACAATAATGGTCTGTATGGCTGAAAATGTTGAAACGTTTTCGGGGATAATATTCACCCAGAAGCTTTTGAAAACGTCTGAAACGACAACGGTTCTGAAATTTTTTCTCAATGACTTTCTGCCGCTTTCTGCCACTTTGTTTTTTCTGTTCCTACTTGGCTTTTTCTCTTTCGGACAGCCTCTCGCCGTCCTTACAGTCTTTTACAGGGGAACAGCTGTCGGGATAACAGCATCGTTTTATTACCTTATGCTCGGCATAAAAGGGATTCTCGCCATTTTGATACTTCTGTTTCCATTTGCGGCAACAAGTGGTGCAGTACTTATTTTTGGCACAAGAGAATCTGTAAAATATTCCAACAGCTTTATAAGCTATATGCTGAAAAAAAATAGTGATGCTAAAAAAAGTGAAAGCATTAAAATATATGCTGTAAAATTTGCAGTACTGGCTTTATTCTGTCTGCTGATATCTGCGGTGGACTGTATAACAGCCTGTTTCTTCACAGGGCTTATTTTTTAAAGTCCTGAAAATAAACTAAGGAGTGTAAAAAATAATAATGGGTTTATTCAGCTATGAAAATGCGGGAGTGGGGATTCCTAAAAATGCACCTAAGAAAAAGGGTATAGCAAGATTTTTTGAACTTTTTATAAGGAAATTCTGGAAGATTGCTGAGGTAAATATTCTTTATTCCCTCTTCTTTATCCCGATTCTGGTTGCTGTATATGCTCTTTTCAAGGTTTCAAATCAGTCGGCAAAACTTATGATGATAATATTCTGTCTGCTGGTTTTTGCGGCAGTTATCGGACCTGCAACCGCCGGAATGTTTAAAATACTGAGAAATTTCACAATTGAAAAGCACGCTTTTATTCTTACAGATTTCAAAAAAGCTTTTAGTGAAAATTATAAGAAATCAACAGCAATGAGTATTATAAATATATTGGTTTACACTTCTGTAAGCGCAGCCACATATGTATATCCAAGACTTGCCAAGGCTTATGACAACAAACTTCTGCTTGTTCCGTTTGTATTGTGCATAAGCATTGCCGTAGTTCTCACAATCATGAACTTCTATTCTTATCTCATGATAGTTGCAACAGATATTTCATTTAAAAATGTTCTGAAAAATTCTTTTGTGCTTTCATTTGTTGCACTGAAAAAAAACCTTCTTACACTTTTGATATCTATTGTCATTGCCGCTTTATTTGTGGTTGCAATAATATGGAACATGAGTTTTCTGTTTCTTCTTCCATTTGTTCCAGCCGCAATAATCTGCTTTATAATCTGCTTTAATTCATATCCGGTTATTCAGAAATACGTTATAAACCCTTATTATGAACGTACTGGTGAAACGAATCCGGAACTTGACCCACTCTCAGGCTCCGACAAAAATGAAGTCCTTTTCGAGGACAAAGGCGGAAGCGAAAAGCCGGTTGAAAAGAAAAAATCAAAAAAAGGAAAAGTTATTTCATAAAATCTTATGCCGGAATTTCCAATGATTTTCCGGCATTTTTTATATTCCGAAAATTTTTCAGAAATTTCAGAAAAATTTTCAAAAAAAGCTTGACATTTGCATTTTGTTGTGATATAATTGATTATGTTGTTGAGACGTAATAAAGCGTTGAGATATTAGCTCAGTTGGCAGAGCATACGCCTTTTAAGCGTAGGGTCGAGAGTTCAAATCTCTCATATCTCACCAGTCGATCTCTTCGGCGGGATTAAATGGACTTACTTTTTGTAAGTCCATTTTTTTATTCTGATGTATTTGTACTGTCATTTTTTCAGCCCCTCGGACATATAGTTTATTACTGACTATACAAGGAGCTGATAAGTTTGAATTTTCCCGAACACTACCCGTTCAATGTAAAACCACTTCCGTATCCGGCATCTTCGCTTTCCCCATGGATAAACGCACGAACGCTTAAAATACATCACGACGGACATTATGCGGCTTATGTGAGAAAACTTAACGATATTCTTAAAAATTATCCGCAGTATCAGAATCTTCCACTTGAAGCACTTATACTCAAACAGGCATTCCTGCCGGAAAATATCCGTAATGACATAAGAAAAAATGCTGGCGGAGCATTTAACCACCAGCTTTACTTCAGCAGTATGATACACCCTTCAAAGGGACGGATAAGCAGTTCGTTTGAAAAAATAGTAGCTGATAATTTCGGAAGTGTTCAGAATCTTCTGAAAGACCTCAAAGCCGCCGCCATGTCAGTTTTTGGTTCCGGATATGCTTACCTCGTTTCGGATATGTCCGGAAAAATGCACATACTCGTGCTTAAAAATCAGGAAACGCCTATCGAGCAAAGGCTTAATCCCCTGCTCCCGATAGACGTCTGGGAACACGCTTATTATCTTCAGTTTCAGTATCATCGTGAACAGTATATCAACAATTTCTGCCATGTGATAAACTGGAAAGAGGTTGAGCGTAATTATTATAACTGATTTTTCTTTCGTCTTCCTGATATAAATATCACTGAAGCGATTATCATAAAACACAGTATGCTCCCAAGAATTGCTCCGGAAGTATCTATCATAACATCTTTCACAAGCGGAGTTCTTCCCGGAACGAATTTCTGATGAAACTCATCAAGCGATGCATACATAAAACATATAAGAATACTTATAATTCCCGAAAAAAGATATTTTCTTCTGAGTACTGCAAAAAACAGATAGATAACCATACTCATAAAAAAATACAGCGAAAAATGAGCCGTTTTTCTTATAAAAAGATTCATTTCTGATACAACTGCTGTTTTCATATCTTCACTCATTGCCGAATAACCCGAAAAAACGGTTGCGGCAATTTTTTCTGTAAATTTTTTGCTCAGAGTATTTGTCTGTACATTATCCTGAGATGAAAACAGGAAAATTGAACACATAAAGAAGATTACGGCAACAGCTGACAAACACAGCAGAACCAGATTTTTTCGTTTCAAAATAATTTCTCCATTTCTGTAAAACTTGTTCTTAATAAATTTTACCATAATTTCAAATAAAAGTAAACAAATATAAAATCATTTCATTAATTTTTCATTTATAATTATTGACATATTTTTCCGAATGTACTAAAATATTTATATGCGTATTCACAAAAACGCTTCTGATTATGAAAAACGAGGTTAAAAATATGTTAAAAAACAAACCGGATTTTAAATTTGAGTTTTCTTTCAGAACTTTTTATATTTTTCTTTCTGTAATTGTATGTCTTTTTATTCTGCTTGGACTTTATTTTATTCTGAGATCATCTGAAAATGATTCTGTAATGCTTGAGCATACTGAAAGCATGAAAACTGATGATATAATAATTGAAACTCCGACAGAAGAACCCACCATAGATGTAGGGTACCCTGACGGACTCGACAGTGCAAAAAAATTTGACAGCACAATAGCAAGCAAATATGCTGTGCTTATTGACCTTGACAGCAACAGCGTCATCGCACAGCGTGATGCGGATAAAAAAATGTATCCTGCATCAATGACAAAAATCATGACGCTTATCGTGGCTGTTGAAAACATGAAATCGCTTGATGATAAATTTACCATGACATTTGATATTCTGTATCCGCTTGTTGAAGCTGATGCATCCCGTGCAGGATTTGAAGAAAATGAAACCATAACCATAAAGGATATGCTGTACGGTGCTGTATTGCCTTCGGGAGCCGATGCAACAGTCGGGCTTGCAACCGCAATAAGCGGCTCTGAGGACAAATTTGTTGACCTTATGAATGAAAAAGCAAAGGAACTCGGACTGCATAACACTCATTTTACCAATACAAGCGGTCTGCACGACGAAAATCATTATAGTACAGCTCTTGACATGGCTGTCATACTCAATTATGCAATACAGAATGATATTTGCCGTGAGGTGCTCTCAACTTATCAGTATACCACTTCAAAAACAAAGGAACACCCGGAGGGCATTCCTTTGGAAAGTACTATGTTCAGCAGAATGTATGGTGACGAGGTAGAAAACGTCACTATAGAAGGAGGAAAAACAGGTTATACTGATGAAGCACAGCACTGCATCGCAACCTTTGCGGTCAAATCCGGTCATGAATATATTGCCGTTGCCGCAAAGGAAGACGATAAATGGGGTTCAGTTTATGATATTTTCGATATCTACGAAAAATATCTTCCTTAATTGAAATTTACTTCCTGTTCTGATGTAAAAGATGCAATATCTGCTGATTTAAACTGTCTGTCTGAAACAGCATAAACGTAATCACCTATTATAACTGCTCTTCTTAATTCCGCTGCAAACGATTTTATCTGTCCCTTTGAAACAAACTGACCATTTTCAAAGGAATAAAAAGCATAGCTGTATTCTCTGCCTTCATTACTGTAATTATATTCCGTCACCGGGAAACCTATGATATTCTTTTCGCTGTCTATGAGAAGTGCCTTGCGTTCCCAGCAGGCTTCGGAATAATAGAAACTGTCATCTTTATCAATCATCTCAAATGAAGAAACTGCTTTCAGATTTTCAGGATCGCTGTTGTCAAACATTGTAAGCTTCAGTCCCTGTTCAAACCCGTTTTCATCTGCACTTATACCAAATCCAAGCAGCAGTCCGTCAGACCATTTCTGCATATATGTGCTGTATCCTGTGATTTTGAACTCATCAAGTGCAACAGGATTTTTCGGATCACTCAGATCAAAAGCATAAAGCGGATCGGTCTGCATATAAGTTACAACATATGCTTTGTCGCCGTTAAAATTCACAGACTTTATAGTTTCACCGTTTCCGAAATCGCTTACAGATCCTACAACATTCATGTCCATATCCATAACATAAATATAATTTTTTATATTTGACTGCTGATATTCTGTTATATCATACTCAGCATCACCCATAACAACATATTTTTCATGTGTTGCGGCAATTCTGAAAAATCCGTTATATTCGCTCATTGAGAACTGATCATTTACATAACCCTCAATTTCCCCCTCTGCCATCGGTGAAACAGTTCCATTGTCTATCGCAAATCTGGTTATTTTTGTGCTTTGATTGTAATTTTCATCATAAGAATTTTCTGTAATATAAATATTATCTGATGAACAGTATACATACGATGCACTTCCTGCAACTGACTTTACATCAACAGGCGAATATGGTGTCTGGCTGTTAAGATCAAATCCGGCGGTATTTGTGTACGATACATAATTGACACATTCATCAACGGGCTGTTCCGGAACGACTATACACTCCGCACTGACATAATTTTCTTTATCATTAACGCTGTATTTAGGAACGTAAAGGTCAATATCATCTTCGGAAACGGTTCTGTCTGAAAGATATTTTTCATCGTCTGAAATCAGATAAAGATAACCGTCATTCGTAAGGCGAACATCATTATAAGTACCTTCCTGAATGTAATTCCCGATAAGGTTCATATTGTTCTTAGGATCATAAATGGAAATTTTTGTGTCACTTCCGTAAATTCTGAAGCAATCAAGCTGTGCATCCTGTGTATCATTATCCTCTGTCTGAGAACTGTATGCAGATATAACAACAAGGCGACCATTATACAAATATATATCTTCAATATAATCGGAATCGCTTAACACTATCTGTGAGTTACTCAGAAACTGACCATTGTCAACACTTGCATAGTTTATTTTATTATCAGCTGCATAATAAATCATCTTACCGTCTGTTTTAACAATATCAGCCTCAAGAACACCGTCCTCCTGATTGAAGGTATCTGAATAATGGTCAGCTCCGACTGCATCTGAAACATCTGCTAAACTATCTGTTTCCTCTGTCATAATCAGACCTTTATCAGTTTCACCATACATAGATATGCTATTATTCTTGGAAGTTTCTCTGCCAAATATCATATCTTTGAAACTCTTACCGGATTTGAGTTCCGATAACTTAAAATAATTATACACTTCGCCGTATCCTGTGGCGTAAAGTTCCATCTGACTTTCATTCTTGCAGTCATGGAATGTATGGGTATCCATATAAAGTTTTGAACCGATTCCTATGATAAGTGCCAGTGCCGCCGCAACAGGAATTATTTTTGTAACCTTTCTTTTTATTGCAGTTCTGCGTTGCTTCTGAACCGCAAACTTATCGAGCATTGTCTTTATATTTTCAGGCTCAAGTTCGCTTGGTATTTCCGCTGACTGCATTATATCTTTAATTTTGTCATCATTATATTTATCGCTCATTTTGCTGCTCCTTTCACAGAGTAAGGCTGAGTCTCAGCTCATTTTTTATTCTTGAAAGCTTCGATCTTATTGTTGATGCCTTTATCCCATATATTTTCGCAATTTCCTCGCTCGTGTATCCTCCCAGAACGGACAGCGAAAGAATTCCCCTTGATTCATCATCAAGATTATCAAGCGCCTCTTTAAGCTCACTGGATTCAAAATCAAATTCGGAAAATGTAATTTTATCAATTGCTTCTTCATCATCGTCTGACAGATTTTTGTTATAGTATTCTTTCTGTTTCTTCCTGATTTTTGCAAAAAGTATTTTCATAATCCAACTTTTGAATGCTTCTTCATTTTTCAGTTTTCCGATTGTGGAAAATGCGTCTATAACTGCTTCACTTACAATGTCATAAGCGTCATGCTGATTTCTGAGATTATACAAAGCCGCATGATACATATCCTTATATACTATGGAATAAAGTCTTGAGAACGCCTCAGTATCCCCTTTTCTTGCAAGTCTTACATCGTTTTGAAAATCCTTCATAATTCCCTCCTTTGAATCGATTCATAATACAGGTGTCAGATTTCCGGCAAATTGTTGCATAAGATTTTTATTTTTGTCAATTTCTACAATTACAGAGCCTTTTATTGTTAAGTTTTAACAAATAATTTATGGTATTTTATTATCAGTTGAAAAATCCCCAAAAAAGTGTATAATATATTTATAGCTTAAAATTTATGGAGGTATTTATGAACAACGCTTTAAAACCTGCTGATATACTTGTTCCAAAGGAATCTGTCGATATGGAAAAATGGGCTGTTATTGCCTGTGACCAGTATACCAGTGAACCTGAATACTGGAACAAGACTGCTGAAATCGTGGGTAATGATTACTCATCTCTCAACATGATTCTTCCTGAAATATATCTGGAGGATTCTGACGTTTCGGACAGGATCAGCAATATACATAACACAATGGAAAAATATCTTTCAGAAAATATCTTTGATGAATACAAGGATTCCATGATATATGTTGAAAGAATTCAAAGCAATGGCATTTTAAGAGCAGGTATTATCGGAAAAATTGACCTTGAGGAATATGATTTCAATAAGGGCAGCACTTCACAGGTTCGTGCAACAGAAGCAACTGTTATTGAGAGAATTCCACCAAGAATCAAGGTAAGAGACGGTGCTCCGCTTGAACTGCCGCACATTATGATTCTTATAGATGATGACAAAAAGACAGTTATCGAACCGCTTGAATCCCAGAAAAAAGATATGAAAAAATTATATGATTTCAATCTTATGCAGGGCGGCGGAAAGATAAGCGGATATCTCATTGACAATAAAAAATGTGCTGATATTATCAGCTCACTTAATAAGCTCGGCAATGCTGAAAATTTCAAGGAAAAATATGGCAGTGGCAACGTTCTCCTTTATGCAATGGGTGACGGAAATCATTCTCTTGCAACTGCAAAGGAATTTTACGAGCAGCTGAAAAGAAACAATCCTGACAAGGATTTTTCAAATCACCCTGCAAGATACGCTCTGGCTGAAATTGTTAATCTTCATAGTCCTGCACTGGATTTTGAAGCAATTCACAGAATCGTTACAGAAACAGACGTTGCAAAACTTACAGATGCTCTTTACAGCGAATTGAAGCTTTCTGATGAGCCGTCTGAGCAGTCATTCAGAATTGTTTTAAACGGCAAGGAAAAGAATGTGTTTATTCACAATCAGACATCTAACCTTACTGTCGGAAGCCTTCAGAATTTCATTGACAAATACCTTTCAGAAAACAAGGGTAAAGTTGATTATATTCATGGAACTGACGTTGTTACAAAGCTTTCTGAAAATGAAAACTCAATTGGATTTATTCTTCCGGATATGGGCAAGGAACAGCTTTTCCCGACTGTCATCAAAGATGGTGCACTTCCAAGAAAAACGTTCTCTATGGGTCATGCAGAAGACAAACGCTACTATATTGAATGCAGAAAAATCAAATAAAAAATTTGTCCGCCTTTTTATCAGGCGGACTTTTTGTTTTTAGTTTTTATGGAACATTTCATCAAACACATTCAGTTCTACCGGTTTTGAATAATAATATCCCTGTGCGACATTACATCCGCATTCAAGAAGATATTCAGCCTGTTCTTTGGTTTCAACACCCTCAGCAACAGTATTTATTCCGATATCGTTTGAAAGGCTGATAGTATGCAGAATTATTTTCTTGCCCTTGTCTGTAACCATAGTTTCATTAAGAAAATTTCTGTCAATTTTCAGTATATCAAACGGGGTGTTTTTCAGCATATTCAGTGACGAAAATCCCGAGCCAAAATCGTCCATAAGTAACGTATAATCAGCTTTCTTCAGCTGATTCAGCGTTTCAATCAGATGGTTCTGATCATCATAATAAACAGTTTCTGTTATTTCAAGTTCCAGATATTTTTTGTCAATCTTATATTTTTCTACCAGAGAATCCAGAATCTCTATCAGTTTAGGATTTCCGACGTTTACCCTTGAAACATTCACCGAAATCGGAACCGGAGCCTGTCCGCTGTCTATCCATTTGCGGATTTCTATGCACGCCTGCTCCCAGATATACTTATCAAGATTCACAATAAAACCATTTTTTTCAAAAAGCGGTATAAATTTATCCGGCATTATCAGCCCTTTTTTCGGGTGAATCCACCTGACAAGAGCCTCTGCACCAATTATTTCAGACGTGGATATATTATATTTAGGCTGAAGGTACATTGAAAACTGTCCGTTTTTCAATGCATATTCCATTTCATTTTCTATATATTTATCTTCCAGTATGCGGTTTTTGATTTTTTCAGTATAAAAAGCATAATTTACAATGCGGTTGCCTTTTACAGTCTTTTTTGCCATGTTTGCATAATCGCATATAAGTCTTGGAGAAAGGCTTCTGTCTCTGATTTTATGTATTCCAAAGGACAGCGAAACAGGAACATTTTTATAAAGTGAAGTTTTACTGCTTATCTGTTTTACCATTTCAATCAGGTCTTCTTCTGAATCATATTCGGTAAATATTCCGAAAAAGTCGCTCATAAAATGACAGATAACAGCGCCGGTTTCCTTAAAAATATTCCGCATATTAAATGCAATAAATTCCAGAACTTCATCTGCAAAATCAAAACCATAAAGTTCATTTACTATTTTAAATTTTTCAATATCAAATAAAATCAGTGCATACTTTTTTTCATTATCCTCTGCAACAGCATTTTTTACCATACGGCAAAATGTCACACCGTCATACAGTCCGGTAAGCTTATCATACTTCTCATTCAGTTTGCCGTCGGATGCACTGCCGCCGGATATTTCATCAAAAGGCTTTGCAGTTGCAATAACGCAGCACACGCTTCCTCCTGCATCATAAACTGCGGAAAAATGCACGTCACACCAAAAATAACGGTCATTATTACTTTTAAAACGAACCTTTGCATAGCTTGTTCCATTTTCAATAGTACGTCCCACAGCAGAGCCGAAAATATCCTTATCCTCTTCAAAAATCAAATCAGATTCTATATAATCTTCATAAGATAAATTATTATTCTGCTCAGAAAGAAAATTATTTTGAAGATTTGAAAATATCTTTACGCCATTGTCATTTATATTCATCTCAATAATCATGACATCAGCATATGACGTAACCGATTTATATTTTTGCTCTATAAGCCCGTATTTAAAATCTATCTTTTCCTTTTTGTCAAAATAGTCAGTTTTCATGGAAATTGCTTCATTGCGGCTTGAAGTCAGATCAAGAAGCATAACCATAAATGAATAGTCATTTATAGCAATCATTTCAAGGTAACACCATCTGTATTTTCCATACAAATCCCTTACCCTTATCTCCACCTTATACTTTTTGTTTTTGAATAGATTTATATTTTCAATACATGATATATCATCAGGATAAAGAATTTTCTGAAATTTTTCCGAAATACTGGTAAATTCTTCACTATCGTTTATATTAAAAAAAGAATCTGATTTTTTAATAACCTTCAATGAATTAGTTTTATGGTTGACATACAAGACCTCATCAAAGGAATCGAGCATCTGTCCAAGGACATACCCGCTGTCAATACCAAAATCCGTAAAATTTAAAGATCCCATTTATGTCACCCCACTTGTACTATATATAAATATAATACATTATTTGGGGATAAAAGTCAATATTTTGCTTATATTTTAAGTACTTATCTTCATATTTTTGTGCATAATCAATAATAAAATTGTACTTTTTTGATTATGAATTACATATACTTTTGGATACTGTCAGGATATTTTTTCAATTGCAGTAATATTTCCACTCAGGTCTTCATAATACCCTACATTTCCGCTTGAAAGCATACCGCTGTCAGCATAATCTGTATCAATAATGAATTCAACCACATTTCCGGAATTATCACCCGTCGGCACAAAACAACAGGTTGCATCTGTATGATAATCAGATTTGACATCAGACACAATTGCTGTAAAGCTGTATCCGCTGTCAAGATAAATTATAAACCTTTCACCGCAGCCACCAGTAATTCCCGTTCCAAGTGCAACGCAGTAATCATCACCTATGCGCCTTAGTCCCCTGTCATCTGTATATGCCTTCTGCTGCAATTCATACTGAACCGATGTGGTATCAGTTATGCAGCGATAATCCATATAGGCTTTGAATGAACTGTCAAATCCGCTGTCAAACATATTGTAAGACTCTGCATATTCATCAACGGTTTCTTCAGCGATGTCATCCTCTGTTTCAGTAATTTCCTGTTCCTCCGGATACTCCTCATCAGATTCATCTTCCTGTATTTCCTCTTCTGGTGCATCATCACTGCTGACAGTTTCCTCTTTTTCTGCTGTAACTTCCTCATTACAAAAACTATCCGCTGTATACTGCACATCTGTCGGCTCAACAGACGGTGCAATAAGAATTATTGATGACAAAATTCCCACAAATAGATTATACGCAAATAAAATAAGAATCGCCTCCATTAAATAGATACTTGGCATATATTTCCTATTTTATTCACGAGTTTTAAAAATTATGCATTACAGTTTAGTTAAAGTTTATTGACAAAAAGAAAAATCCCCGAAATAAATCGGGGATTTTATATCTCATATTATATTATTTCTGAGGACCAAGGTCATCCTGTGTGAATATTCCAAGAACCTTCTGAATAATAGCCTGTGAGTCGCTCAGGTTGATTACTTCGTCATAGCTTGCATCAGCCTGTGCATAAGCTCTGTTATCATCTTCGTGAGTCAGAGGATATTCTTCTGTACTCAGGAGATATTTGTTAAGAAGTACAACGTCTGTAGCACCAACGAATTTATCAAGGTCAACGTCTCCGTAGAGAAGAGTTGCAGGATCATGTGATCCACTTGGAATTGTAGCGTCTGTTGAAGTTGTATCTGTTGTGTCAGTTGCCTTAGCCTTAACAGTTACCTTAACGTCAACTGTCTGATCGCCAACCTTAACTGTGATTGTAGCTGAACCTTCGCCAACAGCCTTTACCTTACCGTTTGAATCAACTGTAGCTACTGAATCATCACTTGTTTTAAATGTAGCATCAGCCTTTTCGCCATTAACCTTTGGTTCGAGAGTTTCTTCATCGCCAACTTCCATGTCAAGTGACTTAGGAGTTACAACGAGCTTATCAGATGTTGAAGCATCAGCTGCTTCATCCTGAAGGAATGAAACAACCCAAGCAAATGGAGCGTTCCAGTTGATTGTAACTTCGTTTGTTGACCAAGCTTCGATTGAGTCAACGTAGCATCTTTCTGACGGGTTGCCTTTTGCACCAGGAATGAATCCGAGAGCACGAACGTATGGATCCTGAAGACCTGCGTTAGCACCACCAGACAATACACCATCCGGAGCCATAGGCAATGTCTTATCAAGTTCGTTAGACCAGTATCTGTGGTGTGGTCTTCTGATTGAGTATGAACCATAACCTGTTACATATGATACTGAAAGTGGGTTACAACCGAAGAGATAGTCCATAGCTGTTGTTACACCGTTCATGTACTTAACATCATCAGTAATATCATAAGCATAAGCCATAACCATTGCGTTGTTTACAACGAATGAGTTAGAACCCCATTCAAAACCATCGATTACTGTATCAGCAGGGAGGTTTACAGGGTCAGTATACTGTGTTCCAACATATGGAATACCATATCCCTGTTTGTCTTCTGTACTGATATATGTATCAGCAGCAGACTGAATTGAATCTTCAATAGACTTCTTGTTGTCAGCTGTCAGGTTTTTGAGCTTATCATTACCTTCATTCAAATAAAGTGTAAGTGAACCGCATGATGCAGTATTACCCCAGTTGAATGAGCTCAATGAACCCTTGTTTTCGCCGCCTTCGAGGTATGTAACAACCTTGAACGCATCTGAATATTTACTCAAATCGTTATAGTATGTAGCATCACCTGTTGTTGCATAAAGTTCACAAGCTGCCCAGTATGCGTCATCCTTGATGTTTGTATCACCGTAAGCACCGCCACCGATTGCCTGATCCATTGGTGCGTAAAGCGGCTGACCATTACCGTCTGCTCCAGCCTTGGAAGCATTATATTCACCAGTTTCCTTATATGCCTTAAGGAATGCTTCATAACTTGTCTTAGCAGCTTCAAGATATTTAGCAGCCTTGTCATTATCTACACCCTGCCACAGACGTGCAGCCTGTGCAGCACAAGCAACAAAGTTAAGTGTAGCTGCAAGCGTTGGAGGCTTAACAATTCTGACTGTTCCCCATTCGGATTCATAGTCATAAGGTCTTGTTGCAAGTCCTGTCCACTTGTGGTCATGCAGTTTGTGATATACAAGACCTGCATATTTGCCCCATGTAGGCTCGTCAGACTTAACAACCATTTCCATCATCCAGTCAAGTTCAACTGCTGCTTCATCAAGAATATCAGGAACCTTGTTACCGCTTTCAGGAACTACAACTGTACCGGAGTTATCAGCAAACTTATCTTCTGTACCCTGTGCAACTGTTCTTTCGTACATATTCTGAAGAGTCCATACTGAAATACCGCCGTTAACAACGTATTTACCATGGTCACCGGCATCGTACCAACCGCCTGTAGCAGTTATGTCAGATGACTTATATGTACCTGTTGCTTCTTCCTTGCTTGCATATGTATGAATCCATTTTGTCTGAACAGCAGCCTTATCTGTCTTATGGCCACCAACGTGAGCCAGTGAAGACTTATCACCTGATGTGATGTATGCTGATTCAATATCAATACCTGAACGGTTCTGATAGTAGTAGTTCAAAGCATTTGTGAGCATATTGTGGCTTGTATCTGTGTAGATATTGTCGCCGATATTGAATGAGAATGACTTCCAGTCGCCAACTTCAATGTGGTATCTGCCAGGTGTTGTAAGTTCAGTAAAGTCAATTTTGTGAACGGTATCACCTGAATCTCCATCCTTGCCCTTTGGATTTGTCTTGCCTTCATATGCAACTTCATTTGTTGTATCGTTAATAACCTTAAAGTCATATGCTGAATCAGAAAGGTCAATTGTTGAAGCGTTATGTGTAATATCGCCCTTGTTATCGCCGAGTGTAGCAACCTTTGAAAGGTTTGAATAGTAACCGATCTGGTTTACAGAGATGAAGTTGTTTTCAAGACCGCTGTCGTCACGTCTCATAACGCCGAGTTTCTTCAGATCGTCCTGATTTGCATCGTCCTGGCTACCTGTCTCATCGATGATGGACATATTATCGAACCAGATTTCATCGTCGTTCTTTGTATTTTCGCCTGAATTTGTTGTAGGACCGCCTACTGCGTAATGGAATGCCCACTCAACGCCTTCGAGGTCTTTTGTACATTTGAATGATGAAGTAAATGTCTGCATAGATGTTGTAAGTTCAACAGCCTTTGCATTACCCCAGTCACCGCCCATGTGTGGACCCTGACCGCCGGATACCCAGTATTCTTCATCGCCCTTGATGTTACCGATCTTTGTATAAACCTTAACGCCCTGACGTGAAGCCTTTGCAGACCATGATACCTTGTAAGTATGACCAGCCTTGAAGTTCAGATTTCTGTGTCTTGTCTGAAGATCCCATCTGTCTCCGTCGCCGCCCTTAGCATTTACAATCTTAACATGGAACATTCCGTTGTCAAGATTAAATGTCTGCTTTGCAGGGTTTGTTTCACATGTGTGCCAAGGCAGAGCCTTGTAATCGAAGTTTGATTCACCCAGTATTTCACCAGCTGAAACAGACATTGGAGCAACTGTAGCAACAGTTGTTGTCAGCATTGCAGCAGCCATAAAACTTGCTGTAATAGCCTTTGTAATTTTGTTATGCATTGCATACCCTCCCTAAAAATTTAAGACAAAAATGTTTGTGCGATTCCTCGCATAATTTACATAATATCGACACCCGCCGATAGTCCTGATAAGCTTTAATCCGCTTATCTATTCCGAAATTATATGGACTTTCTGAAAATCATCACAAAGTGCACCATAAATTTTCAAGTTTATTATAATACATTTACACAATATTGTAAATAGCTTTTTGTAAAGTTTGTGGCAATGAATGAAAATGCTACGATTTTTTTGTCAACAATGCACAAATAAAGGTGAGTAACGAATTACTCACCTTAAATTTATTAGCTATTCATAAGCATTTTAGCTTTCTTCAAGCATTTTAGTTACAGTTTCCTTAACAATACCAGGATTTGCCTTACCCTTTGATGCCTTCATACACTGACCAACAAGATAGCCGAGAGCATTTGTTTTGCCGTTTTTGTAGTCATTAATAGATTTTTCATTATTTGCAAAAACTTCTTTTACAAGATTTACGATAAAGTCAGCATCAGAATTCTGTGCAAGACCCTTGGATTCAATAATAGCATCAACTTCTCCGCCGTTTGCCATGATTTCATCAAAAACCTTCTTGCCGGCGGAATTGGAAATAACACCCTTTTCGATTCTTTCAATAAGTGTACAGAGCTTTTCAGCTGTCAGATTTGTTTCAGAAATAAGCTTTCCTGTTTCATTTACATATTTTGAAATGTCACTGAGAAGCCAGTTGCTGATATTCTTCGGCTTGCAGTTACCGATAGCAACAGATTTGTCAAACAGTGCAGATTTTTCCATATCCTCTGCAATGAGTGTTGCGTCCATCTGAGAAAGTCCGAGTTCCTTGACATATCTTTTTATCTTTGCATTCGGAAGTTCCGGGATTGATTCTTTAAGTTCCTCAACCTTTTTCTCATCAACAACAATTGTAAGAAGGTCAGGTTCAGGGAAATATCTGTAATCCTGAGCATCTTCCTTTGATCTCATGGTAAAGCTCATTCCCTTTGCATCGTCCCATCTTCTTGTTTCCTGAACGACTTTTTCGCCCTTTTCAAGAAGTTCTATCTGTCTTTTCTGTTCGTATTCGATACCCCTTACTGCGGCACTGAAACTGTTTACATTCTTCATTTCAGAACGTGTTCCGAATTCCTTTGCACCTTTTTCTCTTACAGAAACATTGACATCACATCTTATAGAGCCTTCCTGCATCTTACAGTCTGAAATTCCAATATACTGCAGGATTGATTTAATTGTTTCAAGATAAGCCTTTGCCTCTGCTGAACTTCTGATATCCGGTTCAGAAACTATCTCAATAAGCGGAACTCCGCATCTGTTAAGGTCAACAAGAGAACCTGCAAAGGATTCTTCATGCAGAAGCTTTCCGGCATCTTCCTCAATATGGATTCTTGTAATACGGACGGTTTTCATTTCGCCGTCCACCATGAATTCAAGCTTACCATGTTCACAAAGCGGAACATCAGCCTGTGATATCTGATATGCCTTAGGAAGGTCTGGATAGAAATAATTTTTTCTGTCCTGTCTGCATACATTATTTATAGTACAGTTCAGAGCATGACCCATCTTAACGGCATACTCAACAACTTTTTCATTAAGTGTCGGAAGTGTTCCCGGCATACCCATACATATAGGGCATACCTGTGTGTTTACTTCAAGTCCGAATGCGTTTTTGCAGTCGCAGAAAATCTTGGATTCAGTATTCAGCTCTGCATGTACCTCAAGACCTACAACCAGTTCATAATCTTTCATTGCTGTTCCTCCTTAAAGTGACTTTGCCAGTACATCGAATCCGCCGCACAGCTTTTCATAAGTATATGCTGTGTTCAGAAGTGTCTGTTCGCTGAATTTGTTTCCTATGAGCTGAAGTCCCATCGGCATTCCGGAACTGTCTTTTCCGCAAGGAAGGCTGATTGCCGGAAGTCCTGCGATATTTACAGTAACTGTGCATACATCGTTATAATACATCTTTATAGGATCGCCGATATTTTCGCCTATCTTAAATGCTGATGCCGGAACTGTAGGAGTAGCAATAACGTCACACTTTTCAAATGCACTTGAAAATTCCTGAGAAATCTTCTTCTGTATCTTCTTTGCCTTTTTATAGTATGCATCAAAGTATCCGGAACTCAGAACGAAAGTACCGAGCATAATTCTTCTCTTGACTTCATCGCCGAATCCTTCGCTTCTTGTCTTTTCATACATATCTGTAAGACCGTCATAATCCTTTGCCCTGAATCCATACTTAACACCGTCAAATCGTGCAAGGTTTGAAGAAGCTTCAGCTGAAGCAATTATATAATAAGTATTGATAGCATATTCTGTGCTTGGAAGTGAAATTTCACAAACTTCCGCACCCTGTGCCTCGAGTTCCTTTACAGCTTTCATTACTGATTCCTTGACCTGATCGTCAATACCTTCACCGAAATACTCCTTAGGGATACCTATTTTAAGTTCCTTTGCATTTTCTTTCAGACCAGCCGCATAATCAGGATATTCAATATTTTTTGATGTTGCATCATATCTGTCATGACCGCAGATAACGCTCTGGAGCATGGCAACGTCCTTAACTGACTTGCCGAGAGGACCTATCTGGTCAAGTGAAGATGCAAATGCAACAAGACCGTATCTTGAAACACTGCCATAAGTAGGCTTGAGTCCGACAACGCCGCAAAGTGCCGCAGGCTGACGAATAGAACCGCCTGTATCAGAGCCAAGGGAAACAATAGCCTCGCCGGCAGCAATTGATGCGGCAGAACCGCCTGAAGATCCGCCCGGAACGCATTCTGTATTATGCGGGTTTCTTGTAAGATGCATATAAGATGTTTCTGTTGATGAACCCATTGCGAATTCGTCCATATTCATTTTGCCCATAACAGTCATCTGTGCAGCATTTACCTTGTTCATTACTGTTGCATCAAAAGGCGGAACATAGTTTTCCAGCATTTTTGAAGAACAGGTTGTCCTGATTTCCTTTGTAGAAATATTATCCTTAATTCCTATCGGGATACCTGCCAGCGGATGAAGCTTTTCTCCGGCAGCTATAGCAGCATCAACCTTATTTGCATTTTCTCTGGCTGTTTCAGCCGCAACTGTAACATAAGCTCCGACCTTGTCCTCTGTTTCATTTATTCTTGCAAGTACATCGTCACAGAGTTCCAGTGCACTGCACTCTTTGTTTTTAAGCATTTCCGACAGCTCTGAGGCTGTTTTTTCATATAATCTCATTTCACAAACTCCTTATTCAACAGTTTTAGGAACAACCAGACACCCTGCCTGTACCTCAGGTGCATTTGCAAGAAGTTCCTCACGTCTGAATTTATCTGTTACAGCTTTATCTTCTCTGAGAGTCATTGCGTCCTCCGGATTCAGATCAACATCTCCGTCAACCTCAGGAAGTCTGTCCACCATATTAACGATAGACTCCATATCCTTTTCAAATTTTTCAAGCTTTTCATCTTCTATTTTAAGACGTGAAAGCTTTGCGATATGCTTGATATCAATTTTCATTTTTACCACCCTTTTATTTAAGTTTATTTATAAGCTCTTCTTCGCTTATGATCTCAATTCCAAGCTGCTGCGCCTTCAGAAGTTTGCTTCCGGCATCTTCCCCGGCAACAACAAAATCAGTCTTTTTGGAAACTGAAGAAGAAACCTTTCCGCCGAAACTTTCTATCATGCTTTGTGCTTCCTTCCTTTTGAGCGTAGGAAGTGTTCCAGTCAGTACAAAAGTTTTACCCTCAAATCTTCCGTCACCTGATGATGCGGCAGACTTATAAACCATATTTACACCATAATCACGAAGGCGTTTTACAAGTTCCTGTCTGTGCGGTTCTCTGAATGCTTTTACAACATTTTCAGCCATTATGTTTCCGAAACCGTCTATTCCGGAAATTTCCTCCATTCCGGCTTTCATAACAGAATCCATATCACCGAATTTCTCACAAAGGAGCTTTGCCGCTTTTGCCCCGATATTTCTGATTCCCAGAGCGAAAACGAGTCTGTCAAGGTTGTTAACCTTTGAATTTTCTATCGCCTGAAGAAGATTTCCTGCGGATTTTTCTGCAAACCTGTCAAGACCTGCAATCTGCTCATATTCAAGACAGTAAAGGTCTGCAACGGATTTTATAAGTCCCTTTTCCAGAAGAACTGAAATTATCGCAGGGCCAAGACCATCTATATTCATAGCATCTTTTGATGCAAAATGAATAATGTTTTTAAGAAGCTGTGCAGGACAGTCCGTATTAGGGCATCTCAGAACGCTCTCATCTTCATATCTTACAGCATCAGTTCCGCATACGGGACATTTTTCAGGGAGCATAAACGGCTCGGAATTTTCTCCGTGTGACACTGAACGGATAACCTCCGGAATTATTTCCCCTGCCTTTCTGACAAGGATAGTATCACCTATGCGGACATCTTTTTCATCAATAAACTGCTGATTATGAAGAACTGCCCTTGAAACGCTTGTTCCGGCAAGATTTACAGGTTCAAACACTGCAACCGGAGTTATCGCACCGGTTCTTCCGACATTGACTTCAATATCCAGAAGCTTTGTTTCCTTTTCCTCAGGCGGAAATTTATAGGCAACGGCCCATTTAGGGACTTTCGCAGTAGCCCCCATTATTTCACGCTGACGGAAATCGTCCACCTTTATAACAACGCCGTCTATGTCAAACGAATAACCGTTTCTGTTTTCACCGATTCTGTTTATCTCGTCCATTACCTGTTCAGACGTATGACATTCAACATAGCTCGGAATAACCTTGAATCCCAGCGATTTCATATAATCAAGTGATTCCCTGTGACCGGTTATCTCTTTTCCCTCTATCTGCTGAAGATTGAACACAAAAATATCAAGTTTTCTCTGTGCTGTAATTCTTGAATCCTTCTGTCTGAGCGAACCCGCAGCAGCATTTCTCGGGTTTTTAAATGGCTGTTCGTCATTGAGTTCCTGTGCCGCAACAAGTTCCGCAAAACTTTTTCTCGGCATATAAACTTCTCCTCTTACCTCAATAAGCGGAAGCTGACTGCTGAGTCTGAGCGGTATTGATTTTATAGTTTTAAGGTTTCCGGTAACATCTTCACCAATAAATCCGTTTCCTCTGGTAGAACCGACTGTCAGTTCACCGTCAGAATATTCAAGCGAAACCGAAAGACCGTCTATTTTCGGCTCAACAATAAAAACAGGATTGTCAAGCTGTTCTTTGCAGCGGTTTATAAAATCCTCAACTTCACCGAATGAAAAAACATCCTGTAAGCTTCCCATCTGAACTTTATGCTCAACCTTTTCAAATGTGCTGAGTGCCTCACCGCCGACACGCTTTGTCGGTGAATTTTCAGAAGCATATTCGGGATATTCACTCTCAAGCTGCCGGAGTTCTCTCATCATCATATCATATTCATAATCAGATATTTCCGGATTATCGAGAACATAGTAACTGCGGTTATGTCTTTCAAGTTCTTCAGAAAGTTTTTTTATTTTTGCAGATATTTCATTATCTTTCATATTTTTCTCCATTTTCCGCATTTTTACCTGCATACTATAATATAGGTAAACACACTAATTTATTATAACACACTCGCCCTGTATTTTCAACTTATTTTTTACAGTATTTGCTTTCTGAAATAAAATCCCCCTTTATCCATGTTTTTATACACAGACAGAGGGGGATTTCTCATTTATTTATCAGAGTTTTTTCTTTTCTTCTTCAAGAGCCTTTATAAGGTCGTCAATAGAATGTATATCGTCCTGTTTCTTATGCTCCTGATTTTTTGGCTGTGCTGTCGGCCGGGTTTTATTTTCAGGCTTGGTTTCCTGCTTGACTGGAATTTTGAATGATGCGGTTTTTCCGGAATCAGCAGAAGCTGTTGCCGGCTGTTCTGCTGACGGAGCTTCAGATTCTGCTTCGCCGTTGTTAAGAGCCGCCTTGATAGCCGCCATTTTTTCTGTCTTGTCTGCTGCCTGCGGTGCAAGTGATGCTTTTCTTGTAACAGGTGCAGGCGGCTTTTCATCAACTGCCGCACGGAATTTCTCAACCGCACTTTCAGTTTTCTGAATGTTTGCTTTTCCTGCATTGTTTTTTGCGGCAGGCTTTCTTGCGAAGTTTTCATATATTGAAGACTTTTTCTGTTCAAATGTCATGTCCGGCTTTACTCCCATTGAAGGATCAAAGAGCGGATTTGAATTTCCTGTCTGTTCAGCGGAATGCTCCCCGGCATCATCATTATCATTATTTACAAAATCAACTCCGCCGTCAAACATCTCTGCCTCTTCTTCATTGTTTCTCTTTCTTACAGACACTATTTTCAGTACCAGCATCACAAGAAGTATCAGACAAGGAAGTATCATTCCCGCAAGAATTCCGGGAACACTTTTCAGAAATGTTATAACACGTCCGAGATTATGGCTTTCCTTTGTGCATTTTGCAACTACATCATTTTTGTTTACATCTATTATTTCATCAGCTTTAGCATCAGCCGCAACACGATAGACCGTATCAACTGTACTATGCTCAACCTGAACAATTCTCATCACATTTTCAACGCCCTTTTCCTGTCTGAAAAGAATGACGTTTCCCTCAATAAGGACAGCCGTTTCGTCCTTGTCGGCAATTACTGCGGAACCTTTTTCTATCTCCGGCTCCATATCAGCATTATTTACCACATAAACATTTTTTCCAAAGATTCTTCCGGACGTGCTTCCTGAGCTGAATATGTAATTGATACATACTGTTGATATAACAACCGCAATCAGAATGATAGTCAGAAACAGAATAAAAATTGAAAAACCTAATTTTTTTCCTTTGCCCATTTTTGTTGTTCCTCCAAAACTTTATATTAAATTTATTATATCATAACATTTATTAAATTACAACTTACTTTTTCTATTTTTCACAAAATTTTTTCCTGCATTTCTCACACTGATTTTTCCTTTTATTTAAAATCATACGCTTTTTCTATTGACTTTTCTGTCAAAATAAGTTATATTTAATTTAATAAGTTATTTTGAAAGGTGCTGAATATTATGAATCTTCCTGAAGATCCTGTTATACTGCTGAGCGTTATAAACACACATCTCAGGGACAACTACAGCTCCCTTGATGAGCTGTGCTATGATTACAATATAAAAAGAGAAACCATTGAAATCAAACTCGGAAAAATAGGATATACCTATAATGAAAGCCAGAATCAGTTTAAATAAAAGGAGACTAAAATGAATTTTAAAAAAATTTTATGCGGATTCATGTCAGCCGTTTTTCTGTGCAGTGCATGGAGTGTTCTGCCTGCATCTGCTGAGGATACCACGCTTCCCGATGATACCGAAGAAGTCACTGATAATCTGAACACAACGATTTTTGACCTTATAGATGTAAAAAGAAGTCTGGCGGCTGAAAACGGAAAATATATCCTTTCAGACCACACTTCAATGGTAAACTATCTCCTCAAGAAAAAGCCTTCTGTTCCGTCGAAAAAAGTTCTCATAAGTTTTGATACAGAAGGTGCTGACACATCTGCATACGCTGAAACTCCTGATGCTCTGGATACAAGCAGCTATGTTGTGGGTGCAAAGATAAATCTTCCTCCGGTAGGACTCAAAAAGGAAGGAAGTTTTCAGGGCGGATGGCTCTATGACGGCACAGTTTACTTCCCGTCCAATAAGTTTACAGTACCTTCAAATGATGTAATCTTTACTCCGTACTGGTTCAACACACGCCAGATAACATACTACGCCGGCGATTATGATGACATAAACGGACAGTCAACCACTTACTTCAATGCAACTGAAGGTTCTACCATACAGCTTGCAACCTCATCAAGATTTTCAAGAAACGGCTACAAGATTTCCGGCTGGCTGTGCAGTGTGGACGATGTAACTTACGGTCCAGTTGAAAACTATCTTGTACCTGCTTCAGATGTTACGTTCACTGCTATATGGAAACCGGCAACCTTTGATATAAAGATACTTGCTGACAAAGGCTCATCATCTGACAGATATACCGTTCAGGGAACTTACGGCGAAGAATTTGTTTTCCCTGAATGTGAATTTGAAAACGGAACAAAAACCTTTGCCGGATGGAAATACGGCTCTGACATCTATCAGCCGGGAGATACTATTGTGTTCCCTGCACTCAAGAGCGGTCAGTATATTGTTGTTACTGCCACATGGTCATAATTTAAAATTATTTGTCTGAATTTGTCTAAAAATTTCCTGTCATATAAAACTGATTAAAGCTTATAATATTAGTGCGGCATCAATAAAATATAAAGGAGATTTTAATATGAAAGGCGAATTCACACAGAAGGGCAAAGAAGCTCTCGAACGTTTTAAGATGGAGGCAGCAAGCGAAGTAGGAGTTAACCTCAAGCAGGGCTATAACGGCGACCTCACTTCAAGAGAAGCTGGTTCTATCGGCGGTCAGATGGTAAAGAAAATGATCGACGCTTACAAGGTTCAGTAATTATTACCTTATTATTATAAACATGATCCTCCCTCTATGGGAGGATTTTGTTATGAAAAGGATTTATAAAATGGAAAAATTCTTTATTGATACAGACGGCAGGCAGATCTGCTGTTTTATTACAAGAAAAAATGTCAAAAACATAAATATGACTGTCCGTTCTGACGGTATTTATATATCTGCCTCAAAATATGTGCCTTTGAAATACATACAGGAACTTATTTTAAAAAAGAAACAGTTTATAAAAAATGCTCTTGAAAGGCTGGACATTCAGGCAAATGCGAATAGTCCGGAAAGTATCAGAAAAATATGCTATCTTGGCAGAATATACCCTGTAAATATTCATAAAAGCGAACATGAATCGCTTGAATTTGACGGACAGGAATTTGATGTTTTTTCTCCTGATTGCAGTATAAGCAGCATAAGACTTGCCATTAAAAAGTGGTATATGAAAAATGCCCTTATAATTTTTCAGAAAGCAAATGAATATACTTATAATGAATTCCAGAAAAGAGGATACAGAACTCCTCACGCCTTTGTAACAATAAAGGAAATGAAGACCAGATGGGGCAGCTGCAATGCTGCAAGAGGGAAAATTTCCATGAATCTCAGACTTATGGAGTATCCCGAAGAATGTGTTTACGGTGTATTTTTTCATGAATACACACATTTTATACATCAGAATCATTCAAAGGACTTTTACAAAGTACTTTACGAAATGTATCCGCAGTACAAAAAGACAGATGAAATTCTGAAAAAGCCGGCAGCTCTTGCAAATAATTTTTCTCCGAGGTGAAAAATGGTTAACTTTCTTATAAAAAAATTCATAAAAAACTATGATGATACTGACAATCCCGTTGTAAGAAAACATTACGGTATGCTCTGCAGTTTTACCGGAATAATCTGCAATATAATTTTGTTTGCAATAAAATACGCTGCGGGAACTCTTTCGCATTCCATTTCAATTATATCCGATGCATTCAACAATCTTTCAGACTGTGCAAGCTGTCTTGTAACACTTCTCGGATATAAGCTTGCTTCAAAGCCAGCCGATCGTGACCATCCGTTTGGGCATGGGCGTATGGAATATCTGACAACACTTACAATTGCTGTTATCGTTATACTTGTCGGTGCGGAACTGCTGAAAAATTCTGTTCTGAAAATAATATATCCGGCTGACATAAAATTCAGTATTGCCGCATTGCTGACACTTGTTTTTTCAATCTGTGTAAAATTATGGATGGCTTTTTTCAACAACAGTCTTGGGAAAAAGATAAATTCCGGTGTTCTGACAGCAACAGCAAAGGACAGCAAAAGTGATGTGATTGCAACTTCCGCAACTGTTCTTGCACTCATTATCTCCCCTTTTACAGACCTCCCTGCGGACGGAATAATGGGTATTGTCGTTTCGATGTTTATTTTGAAATCCGGATATGATATAGTAAAGGACACAATAGATGAACTTCTCGGAAAACCTGCCGATCCAAAGATAGTAAACAAAATAAAGGAATATGTTCTGAAAAATAACAATATTATCGGTGTTCATGATCTTGTAATACATAATTACGGCCCGGGGAATATGATAGGAAGCTGTCATGTCGAGGTAAGAAGCGATGAAAATTTTGTTGCGGTTCATGATATAGTTGACAGGATAGAAAGAGAAATACACAATGACCTGAATATTCTTATGACTATACACATGGATCCGATAGCTGTTGATGATGCTATTACAAATGAAATGAAAGAACTTATCTGTGATATTATTTTTAAAATTGACCCAAAGCTCAGCATACATGATTTCAGAGTTGTTCATGGCGAAACGCATACAAATCTCATCTTTGATCTTGTTGTTCCCTACGACTGCAAATATGATGACGATGAATTAAAACAGATGATTGACGAAAGCCTTGAAAAGGAAGAAAGAAATTACTATACTGTAATTGTATTTGACAGAAATTACAATGAATAAAGAAAATCGGGACGATGAAACGTCCCGATTTTTTATAACTTGTGAAAACAGGTTATTATATTTTTTCAATTATATCTGATGCACGGTCAAGCCAGTTTCCCTCATAGTCCTCAATCATGCCTTTGTCACAGACTGATGCAGTTTTCGGATCAACCGGAATTCGTCCGAGAATCTCAAGTCCATATTTTTCAGCAGTTTCATCAAGTCTGCTTTCTCCGAAAATATTTATCTTTTTTCCGCAGTCAGGACAAAGCACATAGCTCATGTTTTCAACAATTCCGATAACAGGTATCTTCATCATTTCTGCCATTTTGACAGCCTTTTCAACAATCATTGAAACAAGCTCCTGCGGAGATGTCACAACAACAATTCCGTCAACAGGTATCGACTGAAAAACAGTCAGCGGAACATCACCCGTTCCCGGAGGCATATCAACAAACATATAATCA
>OLWA01000999.1_pt1 | contig 31741 bp, 24 predicted proteins | sample 1673251 | NCBI WGS metagenome assembly OLWA01 (sample SAMEA3178937, study PRJEB25190) | human gut metagenome | biome: human gut; feature: human-associated habitat; material: faeces | place: Austria | collected 2013 | reverse complement strand
AACAGCAAAGCATATAGACTTTTCGAAATCCGTAAGTGACAAGACAATTTTGGTGCCACAGCTCACGGTTATTCAAAAAATCTAAAGCAAAAATCATATTTTACACTGCAAACATAAGAAATATTATGGGCACAGCTATATATTACATGTGCGTAGTTTGCATTGTGAGACATAAAGTATCATTATTTTGCCCGAATCCATTGACTTCTTATGTAAACAATGTTATATTTTGATATATAATAACGCCTATATGCACGAACGTAATCGAATTGTGCACGAAGGACTTCTTTGCGGATGGATAAGGAGCATTACGCAAAGGAAGGCAGGCCAGAGAAAGGAGAAATGTGTATGAAGAAATTTTTTAAGCAACGAGGGAAAAAACTGACTGCAGTGGCGACAGCATTTGCACTACTGTGTACTGCCGGTGTATTGCCGGAGAATGTGCGGCATGCATCTGCAGCGGAGAAAACTTCAGGTAGTCAGGCAGAGGAGCAGGTTCCGGAGGAGGATCAGACTTCCGGGGAAGGACTCGCTCTTACCAGGGAGAATTTCCCGGACCGGGTTTTCCGGAGTTATTTACAAGGATATTGGAAAGAATGTGACAAAGATGGTGATGGCAAATTGTCTGATAAGGAATTGCATAGCCTGACGATTTTCGAAACAAATGTGGATCAGAATGATGATTCGAGCTCAAAGATAAAAAGCCTCCGGGGAATTGAGAAACTAAAATATTTAGAAGAAGTGAAGGTATACGGCAACAGTATTCGCGGGGCATTAGATATCAGCGATTTATCTGCTCTGACGCGTCTTGAGTGTGGCAGAAATAAGATTACGTCTATTGTTTTGCCGGAGGAGAGCAAATTAAAGGTATTGGAATGCTCCTTGGATCCGATCACATTTCTGGATCTTAAAGGACAGACAGAACTGGAAGAGTTAGCTTGTCCAATGTCTTCTCTCAAAACCCTGGATCTTACGAACCAGACAAAGCTTGAATGGCTGAATGTAGGTAGCAGTGCGCTTACCAGTCTTATTTTGCCGGATCACGAATTAATATATGGAAAAGAATGTAGTACGATTATGGCAGACCTGACACAGGATTATGTTGACTTCAATGATTCGACAGTTTTTCCGGGCTTTGATCTGAAACGGGTTCAGAACATACAGTTAAAAAAGGCCGGAGAGGAACCGGAGAAACTTTCCATGGACACATTAAAGGAGAAAAATTTCCGGATTGAAAGGTTGAATTTGGGGGATGAGATCACCTATACCTATAATTGTGCCGCAGATCCTTCCAAGGATCCGATCAATATTGAATTTTCGTTACGTGTGGGGGCTTCTGGCTGGAGGAATCCTTATCCTCCGGCTTCCGGGGAGGGTCTGTATCCTCCGGAGTATGAAGAGGATCAAAAAATGTATTACGCTTCACCTCTGATCAAAAAACTGGGTGATATCACACTGATGGATGGATGGCAGTGGGAGGAAGGAACCGACACAGCAAAAAAGATAGAAGCAGGAAAGCTGACGACTGCTGCAGCCATATACACAGCACAGGATGCTTATTATTATAGATCAAGTAAGTTAAATGCTGAAATTTCCATATGGGGCTGTACCCATCCTTCGGAAAGCGTCATACATCATGAGGTCAAGGCACCGACGCTCACAGAGAAGGGCAATATCGAATATTACGAATGTGAAGATTGTGGCGATTGTTACACACAGCCGGATGATTTTAGCAGCATTTTATCCAAAGAGGAGACAGAGCTTCCGATCCTTTATCTGGCTGATGACGTGGAAAGCACCGAAAGCCGGATCGGTTACGGACAGAAAATTGACAATCTGGATATTTTCAGGGTAAGGTGGAATGAGAATTCAGGGATAACACCGGTTTATATCCATTCTATGGAGATTGAAAAAGTGAGCTACCAGAAGGATGAAAATGCTGACAAGGAAGAGATCTCTGGTAACAGCGGCTTTATTATGTATACCGTCCCGGCAGGCTCAAAGGTTTCCAAGGAGAATCCGGGAAAATCACTGGGAGGCGTATGCTATTACGGCAAGGAGTTTCTAAAGCCGGGGAAATATTTTCTGGACGTAGCACTGTATGTTTCGGCATCGCTCAGTGAATTGGAGCAGGATCAGAGACAAAAGATTTCACTCCAGCGGACAATTATTATAGAGAAAAAGAAAGATACTCCGGGTATACCGGAAGCCTCTATGGAAGTACCATACACTACTAACGTAGTGGGGCAGATTTCACTGAAGGAGAATTGGAAATGGGCATCCGGAGACAGCGAAAAGGCATTGGCGGTAGGAGAAGCAGTGACGGTTACCGCAGAGTATACCGGAACAGATGCAGATCTGTATGAAAATACGGTGCAGGAAGTAATCATTACCAGACTGGCTTGCGATCATCCGGAGGATAAATTAGTTTTACAGAATGAGAAAGATAATGTATGCGGGAATGGATATACCGGAGATTCTTTCTGTACGCAGTGTAAGACAATTGTAAGACCGGGAGAGATGATTCCGGCACATCATGATCTGACTTTAGTTCCGGCAAAGGCAGCCACGGACACAATGCCCGGAAATATGGCATATTATGTGTGCGGTGATTGTGGAAAATGTTTTGAGGATGAAGGTGGCACGAAGGAAACCACAAAGGATAAGGTGACGATTCCGGCATTGGGCACACCGGTACCGAGTGTGACTCCGGTTCCGACATCGAAGGCAACTGCAGAGCCGTCACCGACAAATCATCCGGCAGTCACAGAAGTTCCAACAAAGGAGCCGGTGAAGACCGGGACACCGGCGACAGAAATACCAACAAAAGAACCGGTTAAGACAGGGAACCCGGCGACAGCAGTTCCAACAAAAGAACCTGTTAAGACCGAAAACCCGGCGACAACAGTTCCAACAAAAGAACCTGTTAAGACCGAAAACCCGGCGACAGCAGTCCCGACGAAGGAGCCTGCTAAGACAGAGGAAACGACCCGGCAGCCGGTCACAACAGAGCCCGCACCGGCTCCGGTAACCCCGGATCTGCCCACACCGGGTCAGAGCATGGCACCGGAACCGAGCCAGACCCCGGCAGCCGCTGCACCGGCACCGACGCAGACACCACAGTGGACTCCTATGGCGACATCTAAATTAAGCCAAAAGAAACCGGCAAGGAAAGGCAAGCTGATCACGGATTCCAAGGGCAACCGCTATAAAGTAACCAGCTCCAATGTAAAGAATCCCACAGTGACATTCTATTCTGCGAAAATGACTGCCAAAAAGGTCACGATGTCCCGATCTGTCCGGATTAACGGTGTCCGCTATTGTATCACGGCGGTTCGGAGCAGAGCTTTTGAGGGCCATAAGAAGGTGACATGTATCCGGCTTGGAAGCAAGGTCAATAACATTGGGGACAGAGCATTTCGAAATTGTAAAAAGCTGGAGAAGCTTTATATCCAATCCTCCAAATTGAAACCGGAGGACATTGGCGAGCGCGTGTTTGAGAATGTTCCGAAGGACTTGAAGATTTATGTTCCAGAGAAAAAGAAGGACGAATATCGGAAGATGTTCCGGGAGAAGGGATTGGGAAAATTAATTTCGGTTAACTCCATTTAACTCCTAGCATTAGATGGTTTACATCTATAAATGAAAAGAAGCCGTATATCGAGATTTTTCTTGATATACGGTTTCTTTTTGGTATAACAGCTTTCGGAAGGCGGAATGCCGGCTTTGGTTCTGATTGTATCAAAAAGGATCGCAAAGCCTTAATCCATATATTCGAAGAATGGCAGGATGTTGGAAATATACCGGTTCATGATATCGGAAAATTCCCTAAGCTGTGCCTCTGTCTGACACTCGCCGTAATCAATGGTATAGGTATATCCGTTGTGGAAACCGATATAGGTCATCATCGGGTTTAAATCTTCCATTTCGGAACGGCTGAAGCTGCCTTTCAGACGATGAATGGTAAAGAGTGGCATCCTGGCACCGCCGCGTCTGCCGACAAAGGTTACTGTGGATTCGCTGCATCCAAAATCCGTGTTTTTGACATCCTTCTGTTCCTTCAGTGTGACAATGGAAGCAACGCTTTCCGGCAGTTCCACATAGCATTTGGCTGCGTTGCTGCTGAGGCGGATCCGTTTATCGTTTGCCTCGCTCTCGTGCAGTGTGATGGTGCGGCCGCCAAAGGTAACACTGGCAATGGTTTTGGTATCGACGATCTGATGGAAACCAATGCGTTTGTAGCCTTCTGTTTTTTCGCTGCCCCAGCTTTCGGTCACAATGTCCTCATAGCGGCTGTCAATACGGCTGCCGTCAGTAAACTGGATGACCAGCCGGTCAGACTTCTCATATTTGTCCCATTCCTTTTCAGTGAAATGGGTCTTGCCCTGCTTCGTGATCTTAAAATGAGCGGTCAGGGAAAGAGGAGAAATCGTGAGATCCGTCCAAAGTCCTTGGGAATCCATAAGGGATATTTTTTTGTCTATTGTGATCTGTTCCGGCTCGGCATTGGTCTGATAATCCCATGAGAGCTTCCAGTCTCCTTCCTGAAGCGTAACAAATTTATTGTGTTCATTGCGATATCCAATGTTTTGCAGGGACAATACAATGTGGCTCCCGTTGATATTGACGTCTTCTCCTTCCCGGTTCACACCGCTCACCAGTAATGGAAATTTGGTGATGCCATTGTCCACGGCACTGCTGTCGATGTCATCGGCCGTGTAATCATAGTTTGCTCCATCCTTGCCTGTAATGGAAAGGTCTGTATTCTGGAATGTTAACGTGTAAGGCACATCTTTTACACCGGAGGCGTCGATCACGGCATAAAATCCCGACTGATCCCCAATGGTCTGTGTGAGATCCAGTTTAATGCCGTTGGATTCTGCGGATGATTCAACATTTGTAGTGAGTTTTTCGGCAGTCTGCTGTGATTTGTTGTCGTAAATCTGAAAAAAGTTTTTAATACTGTCATCCAGACCAAAGGCGGCAAATGCAGTAGCCCCCACCATACAGACAACGCATGCGGCTGCGGCGGCAGCCAACGGTTTGTAATATTTTCTCCAAAAAGACGGATGTTTTACTACCTGGGACTCTGCTTTTGTTTCCCCCTGAATTTTCTGCATTGTCCGCTGGTGGATCCGCTGAATTTCTTCTTCTGTCAATGAAATTTTTTCCCCTTCCGCATCTGCGTGATACTGTGGCATTTCGTTTAATAAGTCTTCTATATTTTTCATAAGGCACTCCTTTCCGGCTGCATCGAAATCCCCCGGTTCCGGCAGCCCTGGCAAATGGCAGTTTCAGGCGACATCCACGCCGCACCGGACCAACTGCTGTTTTAAACGGTTTCTTCCCCGTGTTAATTTGTTTTCTACCGTTTTTGCCTTTAATGTCAGTTTATCAGCGATCTCCTTAATGGAATGCTGATAGAAATACCGGTAAATAAAGATTTCCCGGTCCGGACTTTTCATGGAACCGATCAACTGATACAAAACAGCATATTCCGACCGGCAGATGATCTGCTCCTCCACATTTTCCCCCGATACCAGCTCTCCGGCGGTATCAATATCCTGTGCAGGCTGTTTCTTTGCCAGACTGCGCCGGCGGTTTAGTGCTGTGCGTCTTGCGATTCCATATAAATATTCTCTCAGTCCGTGACCTTCTGTCAGTTGGATCTTGTCTTTGGCTTGCCATAATCCCACAAAGGTGTCGGACACGGTTTCCTCGATGTCCTCTTTGCTGTATCCGGACAATATGGAGCGGCAGATCGTTTTCACTGCGGATCCGTATTGTCTGATGACCAGCTCCATGCCCAGTGAAACGTCTTCGTTCAGGCAATCTAACAGCTCCCGTTCTTCCATTTGTTTTTCCCCCTTTATCCTGCTCTTGAAAGATCTTTCACTTATCTATTGGTCAGGAAGCACTCAAATCACTCATATCATTTAAAAGAAATCAAACATAATGGTATTCTTGTCGTTTCCGGATGAGGAAGGTCACTGTCACAAAAAGCGTCAGCAGCTCTGCGGTGGCAACCGACAGCCAGATTCCATTGATGCCGAAAAAGACAGGAAGTATAAATACAACTCCAAGCTGGAATACCAGTGTCCGCAGGAAGGAGATAACCGCAGAGATCAGTCCGTTGTTCAGTGCCGTAAAGAAGGAGGAGCCATAGATATTGAAGCCGTTGATCAGGAAGGTGACACAGAACAGGCGGAAGCCGGTATAGGTCATTTGGAATAACTCTTTATCATAGCCAACGAAAATACGGGCGATCGGGGAGGCGATGCTCTGCGCCGTAACGGTCAGAAGAATGCCGCAGATGCTCACCAGAGTGAGACTTTTGCGGAACAGATTTTTTAACTCATCATGGTTTCCGGCTCCGTAGTGATAGCTGACGATCGGGGCACTGCCGATGGAGTAACCGAAGAAGACCGCCGCAAATATAAAGTTGGCATACATGATCGTGCCGTAGGCAGCCACACCGTTTTCTCCGGCAAGTTTCATAAGCTGCAGGTTATACATGGCACCGACAATAGAGTTGGAAAGATTTGTCATCAGCTCGGAGGAACCGTTGGTACAGGCCTTGAGCAGAACTTTTCCATCAAAATGTGTTTTGCCCAGATGGAGGATTGCTTCTTTGCGGCGTGCAAAATAGAGTATCGGGAAGAAGCCGCCGATCAGCTCGCCGCAGGAGGTAGCAATGGCTGCTCCCGCAATGCCCCAGCCAAACACGGCGATAAACAGGTAGTCAAGAACAATATTGGTGATGCCGGCGATAACGATCACGGCAAGTCCAAGTTTTGGTTTTTCTGCGGCAACAAAAAAGCTCTGGAAGGCATTCTGCAGCATAAATGGAGCCAGTGTGATAAAGCCCAGTCTGCCGTAGATAGTGCAGTTGCGCAGGAGATCGCCCTCAGCACCCAGAAGTCTTGCCACGGCAGGCGTCAAGGCGATACCGGCGATGCTCAGGAACACGCCCCCGAGAGCGGTAACATATACCAGCATAGAGAAGTATTCGCTTGCTTTCTGATTCTTTCCCTCGCCCAGAGTCTTTGCGACGATGGCACTTCCTCCGGTACCCATCATAAAGCCCAGGGCAGATAATGCCATAATAAACGGGGAGATCAGGTTGATGGCAGCAAAGGCGGTCTTTCCTACATAATTGGATACAAACAGTCCGTCGATCACCACATAGATAGAGGTGAAGATCATCATGATCACCGATGGATAAACAAATAATAAAAGTTTTTTAAACGTAAAATGTTCGGATAATTGTATTTTCATTTTATTCCTTTCTGCGGATTTCCAGAAATTCATTCCGCAATGCGATGTTATATTTTTGGTAGAGCTTAAGCATCTGCTCACATTCCTCGGATGTCAGGGCATCTAATGCCTTGTTTTCTGCTTTGATCACGGGATAGATCTTCTCCTGCATCACATGCTGTCCCTCATCCGTGAGAAAAATCTGCATGCTCCGGCCTTTTCCGGGAACCAGTTTGATCCATCCTTCCTTCTCCAGCTTTCGGATCGAAGAGTTGATGGTCTGCTTTGGAATGCATGAGGTCTTGCAGATATCCCGTTGGAGACAGCCGTCTCCCAGCATAAAAATACCGTATAAAATGTCAAATGCACTGTCCGACAGGGATGTGTTGAGAGCAGCTTCGTGGTAAAGGTCATCCAGCTCCTTGTAGAGGTGGTTGAATTCCATCTGAACCTTGCTCATATATGGTTTTGAGGGTGTTTTCATATGCACCATCCTTTCTAAAATAAGTCTGATTTCGTACTTGAGAATATATTATAGTCCGATTTCGTACTTGCGTCAAGGGGGGATGCTTTTTTTCTTGCTATCTGTATACCGAAATGGTACTATTATCTTTAGATAAAATATAAGATAAGAGGTACAGTAAAAGCTATGAAAAATTCAAATGAACCAATTTACGATGCCCGTAAACTCGGCATTCCCAAGATGATGATCCTGGGAATCCAGCACATGTTTGCCATGTTTGGCGCGACGATCCTTGTGCCGATCCTGGTGGCAGGCTATTTCCAGGAGGCATGCGGCGAGCCGCTGTCCCGTGGACTGACAGTTTCCGTTACCTTGTTCTGTGCCGGATTTGGTACACTGATCTTTCATCTGTGCTCCAAATTTGAAGTACCGGCATTTTTGGGATCTTCTTTTGCATTTCTCGGCGGATTTTATACCGTGGCAAATCTCAAAAATGGAATCTATGCCAATATGAATGTCAACGATAAGGTGGCATATGCCTGTGGCGGTATTGTGGTAGCCGGACTGTTATATCTGGTGGTTGCCCTGATCTTTAAGCTGGTGGGGGTCAATCGCGTGATGAAGTTCCTTCCGCCGGTTGTGACGGGACCGATCATTATCTGCATCGGACTGTCTCTGGCACCATCCGCAGTGAGTAACGCTTCTACCAACTGGCTGATCGCATTTGTGGCATTGGCCGTGATCATTATTTTTAATATCTGGGGCAAGGGCATGTTCAAGATCATTCCGATCCTCATGGGAGTTCTGATCTCCTATGCATTTGCAATGATCCTCAATGCCTGTGGCGTCACAAATCCGGATGGTTCTGCCATTTTGGATTTTGCTTCCGTATCTTCTGCCAGCTGGGTTGGACTTCCGCCATTCCAGATCTGTAAGTTTGATGTAACTGCAATTCTTGTTATGGCGCCGATCGCGATTGCTACCATGATGGAGCATGTGGGTGATATGTCCGCAATTTCGGCCACAGTTGGTAAGAATTATATTGAAGAGCCGGGTCTTCACCGTACTCTGATGGGAGACGGTATTGCTACGGCATTTGCAGGCTTTATCGGTGGTCCTGCCAATACCACATACGGAGAGAATACCGGAGTGCTGGAGCTTTCCAAAGTATATGATCCGAGAGTGATCCGTATTGCAGCGGCACTTGCGATCATTCTTTCCTTTATTCCGAAGTTCTCCGCCATTATTTCTACCATGCCATCGGCGATCATCGGAGGTGTATCCTTCATGCTTTACGGTATGATCTCAGCCATCGGTGTTCGAAATGTCGTAGAAAACAGAGTGGATCTGACAAAATCAAGAAACCTGATCATTGCAGGTGTTATCTTTGTTTGTGGTCTGGGCTTTTCTGATGGTCTTACCTTCCATGTGGCAGGTACCTCCATTACTCTGACTGCTCTGGCTGTTGCAGCCATCGCCGGCATCCTTCTCAATGCGATCCTGCCGGGCAATGATTACAGCTTTGGCAAGCATCCGGAGGGAGACAGAAGCCGTGGCGTTTATGTGATGAACAGTGATGACGAGACAGAGGATAAAGAGTGATCCATACGTTTACGGAATCGATTCTATGGTAAGAATAAACACAGGATAGATGCTGTGGGAAGATAACTTAAAATTACGAAACTATATATGTAGAAATGGAGAATACGATGATCAAATCAGAAAATATTGTTATTTTTGAGCACCCGTTAATTCAGCACAAAATTTCTCTTTTGAGAGACAAGGCAACCGGAACCAACGAGTTCCGTAAGCTGGTGGATGAGATCGCCATGCTGGAAGGCTTTGAGGCACTTTCCGACCTGCCGGTAGAGGATGTGGAGATCGAGACACCGATCGAGAAGTGCAAGACACCAATGATCGCCGGTCGTAAGCTTGCCGTGGTACCGATCCTTCGTGCCGGTCTCGGTATGGTATCCGGTATCCTGGCTCTGGTTCCAAACGCAAAGGTGGGTCATATCGGAATGTACCGTGACGAGGTAACGCACCAGCCACAGGAATATTACTGTAAGCTGCCGGATCCGATCGAGGAGAGACTGATCGTTGTCTGTGACCCGATGCTGGCAACCGGTGGTTCTGCTGTGGATGCTATCGACCAGATCAAAAAGCACGGCGGCAGGAATATTAAATTTATGTGTATTATTGCAGCTCCGGAGGGACTGGAGAAGCTTCATAAAGCACATCCGGATGTGCAGATCTATGTAGGTCATCTGGACCGCCAGCTCAATGAGGATGCGTATATCTGTCCGGGCCTTGGAGATGCCGGCGACCGTATTTTCGGTACGAAATAATTACCCTTGCTCCTTCATCTGCCGAAGCTCCGGCAGAACCGTTGCGAGCATCACTACAAAGCAGAGCGTGCCGCCGATCACATTGGAGACCGGCTCCGCCAGAAAGACTCCGTTAGTGCCCAGATGAAATGTGTAGGGCAGCAGATAGGTCAGCGGCACGACAATGATCACCTTACGAAGCAGGGAAAAGAAAATCGCCTGCTTCTTTTTATTGAGGGATTTAAAAATGGTCTGACCCGTATATTGGAGAAGCATAAAGATAAAGGCAGCAAAATACAGCTTCATAGCGGGCACGGCGTCCTTCCACAACTCCTGATCGGAGCTGAAAATGTGGATCAGAAAACGTGGCTCGGTCAGGATCAGTCCCCACATCAGGACAGAGTAGACCAGTGCCATGATCCCCATGGTCACAGCGGCACGGATCACGCGGTCCGGGCGGCGGGCACCGTAATTATAGCTGATGATTGGAGAGGAACCCTCCGTGATGGCAAGGATTGGTGTCTCCACCATCTGTCGGACGCTGGAGATGATCGTCATCACAGAAACATACAGATCTCCGCCGGTATGGGAAAGGACATTGTTGCAGCAGATGGAAACAAGGCTATTGGTCAGCTGCATCACGAAGCCGGAGGTTCCGAGGCTGACGATATTTTTGGCATATTGCAGGGAGGTGGGCAGTTCCTTGCGATGGAGCAGGCGGATCCGGATCTCGGCCTTTGTCATCAGGAAATATAACACAAATCCGGCAGAAAGGCACTGCGAAATGACTGTTGCAATGGCGGCGCCTTTGATGCCAAGATGCAATGCGAAGATAAAGATAGGATCTAAAATGAGATTGGCAACGGCACCGATGGTAACGGAAAGCATACCGGTGGTTGCATAGCCCTGTGCATTGATAAAGGGGTTTAATCCCGTGGCAGCCATGGAGGGAAAGGTGCCCAGCAGATAGATCATCATATAAGGGCAGGCATATACCAGGGCGGCCTCGGAAGCCCCAAAAAACACCAGTAAAGGTCTGGCAAAGAGGAGACCAAGACCCATTAAAAGCACCGCACATCCACACAGCATAGTATAAGAGGTGTTCATGATCCTTCCGGCCTTCCGGTCATGACCCATACCCCGCTGGATTGCGAAAAGCGGGGCACCACCACCGCCAAACAGATTGCTGAATGCAGTTATAATGATAATGACGGGGAAGCACAGACCGACTGCACCGAGGGCGGTACTGCCGATGCCCGGAATCCGTGCGATATAGATACGGTCCACAATGTTGTACAGCAGGCTCAGTACCTGTGCCACCAGCATGGGAACCGCAGCGTTAATAATATTGCCGGTGATCGTACCGTTTTCAAAATCTATTTGTTTCATATCGATGATCAAACCTTTCCAAAGCCTGCAAATATGCAGACGAACGTAATTGCAAAATAAAGTATAATCACTTTTTGGCAGAAATTCAACTGATCCGGGGATTGACTTGAAAAAATGCACAAAACTGGTAAAATGAACGTAAAGAAAATGCGGAAACATGTAAAACCGACCGAATAAAAAATGCGGAAACATGTAAAATTGATTAAATAAAAAATGCGGAAATAGTAAATGGTAAGTTATGGAAGGATTATATAAAGGAATAGAACATGAATCAGATACAAAATAATAATACCAATCATGATCACAATAATATATGCATTTCGGATAAAAGAAAGGTCCTCCGGATCGTGCTTCCACTGATCCTGGCATTGATCTCTATGCTGGTTCTGACAAGGATCTCCACCTCCAGGGATTTTCACGCAAAGACCATTGCATCACTGGATGACAAGAAATCCACGGTCATGGAGCTGACAGCGGCATCCACTGCAGCATCGGCGGCACTGACGCTTCTGCCGGGAGATACAGCGACACCGATCGCAGAGAAACTGGCGGATATGAGCACCTATTTCCTGATCGTGCTGTGTGCCATTTATGTGGAGAAATATCTTGTCACGATGACCGGATATGCCGCCTTTCTGATCCTGATCCCTCTGGGGTGCGTGCTGTACGCGGCAGGGACAGGTCTGGGACGTCATACATGGGAGCGGATCGCAAAGAAACTGGCATTATTTGGAATCGCGATCGCACTGGTGATCCCGGCGAGTGTCAAGGTGTCGGATCTGATCGAACACACCTATCAGTCCTCGATACAGGAGACGGTAGATGCCGCCAAAAAGGCAACGGAGGAGATCCAGAGCAGCAGTGAGGGGCAGCAGGACAGTGACAGCAGTGATAACAGCGGTGTTTTATCCGGGATCATTTCCGGGATTAAAAATGGTGTGTCCGATATTTCGGACAAGGTGGAAGCGGTTCTGAATAACTTTATTGAGGCACTGGCAGTCATGCTGGTGACCTCCTGTGTGATTCCGGTACTGGTGCTGGTATTTTTCTTCTGGCTGGCCAAAAACATGCTGGGCATGGCACCGCGGGAGTAAACATCATCTGTTTTCTGAATTTGCAACAATTATAAGGTTTAATATTTATTGGACAAAATCAATATCGAAAGGTACGGTTACAGATATGGAACAGGATTTGACGACAGGAAATATTGGAAAGACGATCGCATATTTTGCATTGCCATATCTTTTGTCGTATTTTCTGCAGACGTTATACGGAATGGCCGATTTGTTTATTATAGGTCAGTTTGGGGGAGTGGACGGTATTACGGCAGTCTCCAACGGCGGTCAGGTTATGCATATGCTGACTGTGATCATCGTGGGACTTGCCATGGGAACTACGGTGACCATAGGAAAGTCCGTGGGGGCCGGAAAGCTGGAGGACGCATCGGAGTCCATTGGCAATACAGTGACATTTTTTATGGGATTATCTATTGTGTTTATGGCGGTGCTGATCTTTCTGGTAAAACCGATCGTGACGTTGATCGGGATTCCTGCGGAGGCGGCAGCCGGGACAAGGCAGTATCTTCTGGTGTGCTTTATCGGTATCCCGTTTATTACGGCATACAATATTATCAGTGCGATCTTCCGGGGACTTGGTGATTCCAAAAGTCCGATGTACTTCATTGCGATCGCATGTGTGGCAAATATCCTGTTAGATTATCTGTTTATTGGATACTTTGGAATGGGACCTGTGGGCGCTGCACTTGGAACTACATTGGCGCAGACCTTCAGCGTTGTAATGGCATTGTTTGCGATCCGCTGGAAGCAGACGGGGATTCATCTGACCGGCCGGCAGTTTAAGATTAAGGGAGATGTTCTGGGGCAGATCCTGAAAATCGGTATTCCGGTGGCAGTACAGGATGGCTGCATCCAGATTGCGTTTATCGTGATCAGCGTGATTGCAAATCACAGGGGATTGAATGATGCGGCGGCAGTAGGTGTTGTGGAAAAAATAATCGGAATGATATTTATCGTTCCGTCCTCTATGCTGGCAACGGTATCGGCATTATCGGCACAGAATATTGGAGCAGGAAAACACGACCGGGTGCAGAAGATTCTTCGGTACGCTCTTATAACTACGATGTTCTATGGTGTTGTGATGGTGGCTTTGGTGGAGTTGTTTTCCGGACAGGTGGTCGGGGCGTTTACGGCAGATGCGGCAGTGATCCTGCTGGGAAGCCAGTATATCAGTTCTTATATTATTGACACGGTCTTTGCCGGAATTCACTTTTGTTTTACCGGGTATTTCTGTGCGTTTGGCAAGTCGTATCTAGGGTTTATCCATAACATTTTATCGATCCTGCTCATGAGAATACCGGGCTCCTATCTGGCATCAAAGCTGTATCCGGATACACTGTTTCCTATGGGATTTGCCGCACCGGCAGGTTCATTGCTGTCCATAGTGATCTGTCTGATCGCTTATGCATGGATGAGAAAAGGAATGAATAAAAATGGAAGAAAAGAAGCTGTTTAAAATTGGAGAAGTTACTTCTTTTTATCTGAAAAAATGCTGTTTCCCTTATGTTGGCGGATCTGCTCAGCCTGCTTCAATATTTGATGCAGGCTTTTCTGCTTTTTCGTCCAGGTCTTTCCTTTAAGGAAAGAGCGGTAGTTCTTTGGACAATTACGAATCGGATAATCTGTACATTTTTTGTCAAAAATCTGACAGTACATCAAAATGGAACAGGTATATCCGTTCGCTGCATTTGGGTGATAATCATTTGGCATATGAAGCTGTGTATAGCGGTATTTCATGTTGAGGAGAGATTGGATCAGTGATTCTGCCTCAATAATATTTACGCCGTTCTTTTTCAATTTTGCGATCAGATCATCCTTGGTATTTCGGGTAAGCAGATAATTTTCATTGTCAAATTCTGTCATATAATAATAGGCGCGGGCGGAGCAACGCATATATTTGCACATGGCAGAAATGTCTTTATAAGTTGTTGCATATCGGGTGCCATATTCCTGAAAGATTACAATATCTGCGGTCTTCAATGCCTTGCGTGTTTCGTTCTGGTCATCCTTGACATTGGTAAGATGCTGGTGCAGAGTAAATCCGTCAATCAGATGATAGTCGATCGTGATCTTCGTTCCGTAAAGCTGGCCAATTTCCTGCAGATATTTTGTCTGGTTTCCGAGGCGCATCAGACTGTTGCCGATCACGGCAACCTTCCAGTTTTTTTGTTTTGTCTGCACCGTTGCCGGGGGCTGTTTCGTGGAAAGGCTCTGTCCTGAAAATGGGACATGTGAAATGCGGCTCAGACCGGTGATCAAAAGTATTACGATCAGAAGAGATGACACCAACGTGGAAATAATAAGTTTCTTTTTCATAAATTTCCTCCATAATGAAATATACCTGGCAAATGCTTCAGGCTATGTATCTTAAATTTTATAACTCAAACTTCCCACACCAAGAACTAGTCTGTAATGTTTTGTGAAAAGCCAGGGGTTACCTATCGATATCGTAACATAAACCATGACTGGTGTCACAAAAATATCATAAAATCTTTATTGTATTTCATATTCTCACGTACTATACTGTCCGCAAAGGGGAAATTCTATGTTTTAGAAAGGATGAGAGATATGAGAGCTTATGGACGTTTTATGAAAAATATAGCGGCACTGCTTCTGCTTCTGGCATTGCTGTCACTTTTGCTGCCCTTCTGCCGTTTTCAGGCAGGAGGACAGGATATGACGCTGTCCGGTGTGGAGGTGCTGACTGCCGGAGGAAAGGCAGGATATACCTATCTGCAGCAGGGAGGCGTACCGGACGATTTCGTATTAATGGCACCGTTTACCTGGGGAGATGTGAAGGAAGGCATACATTATGCAGATCAGACCGGCAATTCTAATCTGCTGGTGGCAGCGGGAGTGGCGGTTGGTCTGCCGGTAATACTCTGTTTTCTATCTATGTGTATGTTGTTTCTGGCGGAAGGGAAAAAGACCATGGTGCTGCCAACGATATTTACAGCGGCGGTCACAGCAGAGCTTTTAGTGGTTCTCGTTGGATTTACAGCGCTTCACCCTTTTTTGCTGGCAGGTGTTTATTTGTTTGCGATGTTTCATATCATGGCGTTGATATTGATCCTGTTTGGCTGGACATTGGGAGGTTATCGTGAGCCGAAGAAGAAACGGGGCAAAGACGGACATGACCGGGAGGAAAACGAGGACCGTGACCGGAGAAAAAACCGCGACCGTGGTCGCAGACGTAAGAAATCCAAGCGAAAAAAGAAACATCGTTCTTCGAAGAATTCCAAAAAGAAGGATGACAACAAAGAAAAAAATAACGAAAAAAATAGAAAGAAGAACGAAGATCAGGATGAAAAGGATTCGCAGGATCAGAAGCAAAGAGAGCAGGAAAATAGCAGGAAAGGAATCCAGGCGGCAGGAAGTGTCGGGGATGGAACCGGTCTTTACAGTGGATTTTCGTGGAATTTATCGGATGGAAAGTCTTCTAACGTAACGATCGGCACGACGCCAGAAGCCATGAGAGGAATCGAGACGGGAAGTCTGAAAGCGGCAGGCCATATTGCAGATCACAACTGCCAGATCATTTATCATCCGGAGGACGGAAGTTATACCGTGGCAAGCCATGCAGCCGAGAACATTCGGTTGCGGCAGGGAGGCAGAATATTAAAACAGCTTCAAAATGGAGAACGTGTACGAATTTCGGGACAGACCAGACTGGAAGTGGGAAGGGAACATTTCCTGTGGTTAAAATAAAAGATATATGATAGAATGTGTGCGGGGACAAAAGAGATGCCGTCTATAGGAGGTAAAAGAGAAAATGATGAAAAAGCACACAGGAATCATATACGGACTATTACTCATTGCAGTGTGTCTGGCCGGGAGCATGGTGCATACAACCCGGGCAATGGCAGAAGAGACCGGGGTGACATATACATATGAAAATGGAACTCTGACTTTTCAGGGAAGCGGGGCCATTGAAAAGCAGGTGAATGGTGAGGAAAATTCATGGAGATCCTATAAGGATACTGCCACAAAGCTGGTGGTAGAGGTGGGAATCACGGAAATCGGGGATAGTGCGTTTTCCGGTTTTACAAAGCTTCAGGAAATATCTCTGCCCAAAGGATTAAAGCTGCTTGGGGACAACTGCTTTGAAAAGTGCAGCAGTTTAACGAGTGTATCTATTCCACGCAGAGTGACGACGTGGAGAGACTATTGTTTTAAGGATTGTACCTCATTGACGAGTGTTTCCATAGGACGGGCATTGCAGGAAGATACGGTTAAAGTAGGAGAAAATCCATTCCTGGGTGACAAGGTACTGGAGAACGTTACCGTAGAAGAGGGACATCCATATCTTTATGTGCAGGATCATGCACTGATTTATCAGAGCAAATATGGCTGGAATACTTTGGTGGCTTATCCGGAAGGACTTACAGATACCGCCTATTGCATTCCGGAGGGCGTCGATACGGTAGGAGACAGAGCGTTTGCAGAAAATCAGAGCCTGCAGAGGCTGTCGATGAAATCTTCTGTAACCCGCATTGAGGGTAAGGCATTTTGGGATATGACTTCCTTAAAGGAAATTCGTTTTTCGGATAATATTACTTCTATTGACTGGAATGAATATACGAGTGATGGTTTTGTGGGAGCGCTGTATGGCTGTGAAAATGTAGAACAGATTGTCCTGCCAAGACATTTACGGAGTCTGGGAGGCGTTGCGTTTGGAACCTGTGGGAAGCTGAAAGAGCTTGTGCTTCCGGCGAGCCTTAAGGAGTTTAACACCGGTGCGGTGTATGGCTGCAACAATTTGGAAAAGATTACGGCACTCAACAAAGATATGAAGATTATCGGAGATGCTTCGGACATTTCCATCCGGACGAAGCTTTGTGGATATGCGGGAAGTGCTTTTGCACAGTTTGCAGACCAATATGATTATTATCTTGAGGAAATTACGATGCATTCCGTGCTGGTGGATTCCTATGTATTGGATCGGGCAGATGTATTGGTGGATGGCAGCATGGTCGAAAAACCAGACACTATATATATGGGGAATCAGGTGGAAATTCGCTGCAAGGATGGCAAAAGCTGTGATGCGGTCCGTTGGAATGATACATTGATCTATCTGCAAAATGGGACATATACCGGAATGCTGACCGGGGATGTAAGCATGGATGACTGTTATGAACTGCAGGAAATTCATAACGGAGCGGAGTTTATCGCTGCGGTAAAGCAGGATACGGCTCACAGGGTGTTGAAGCTTGTTTCGGATATTGCCATAACCGACTGGGGCGAAAATGGGACAGAGGCGGTGACAGATTTTACCGGGGCATTGGACGGAGCCGGACATAAAATATATCTGCGGCAGTTCCGAACCATTACAGCATCTGCCCGAGAGAAAGATACCCAGTATCTAAGTACCTTTGGTAATAACAGAGGAATTATTAAAAATATAGTATTTTCGGTGGATTACCGACAGAAAGAGGGAAACGTGGAACTGCCTCTTGCAATCCTGTGCGGGAATAATTACGGAGTTATCAGTGACTGTCAGGTAACTGGAACCTGCCTTTATACCAATGGGTCTGACGATTCCTGTATTTATGGTCTGACGAAATGTAATTATTATATGCTTTGGAATGACACCATGAGTGCATGGCTTTCTACGGGAAGTAAGAAATTGGGAACCGTCTGCGGCATTACCGGCAGAAATACATTTCTGGGAAGTCTGATCCATGTCAATATGACCGGTACATTGATTGCCCGGACTGTTTATGGCGTTGGTCAGGAAAATGGTGGCAACTATTGCGGCGATGGCATCAGCAGCGGAAAGGATGTGGAGATCGTTCAGTGTGGTGTGGCAGGAAGCCTGTATGGTCAGGAGGTCACAGAATTTTTTGGCACAAATAATTCTGATACAGACTTTTCAGAGGAAGAAATCAAGTTTTCCGGGGAGAAAAATCCGCAGACGACACCACCGGAGCCGTCCCCGGAGGTGACGCTGCCGCCGGAAGCCACGGAAACAATACCGCCGGCAGCATCCCAGAGTCCGGGGGTGTCGTCCGGTCCGCAGCCGGGAGAATCCACAAATCCGGAGACTTCGGTCACTCCGAAGCCGGAAGAGACCGTAAAACCGGAGACGACGGTCAGTCCGAAACCGGGAGAATCCGCCAAGCCGGAGACTTCCGCCAGCCCGTCTGCATCAGCCAGTGCCAAGCCGGAAGTCACGGAAAGTGCGAAAAACACAGCAGAGCCGACGAAGAAACCGAAAGAGACCGCCAAGCCGGAGACTTCGACCACTCCGAAACCGAAAGAATCCGCCAAGCCGGAGACTTCCGCCAGCCCATCTGCGTCAGCCAGCGCCAAGCCGGAAAACCCGGGAAGCACAATGCAGTCACCGGTGCCTTCCCAGACCAATATATCGAACATCTCCAATCAGGTGACGAATAATCAGGTTCAGATCCAGAATGTCAATACCAATTACATTCAGTTGACCTGGAAGGCACAGGGGGATTGTGAATACTACATTTACCGCAGTAAAAAGAAAGCGGGAGTGTACCGCTGTGTCAAGGTCATCAAGGGGGGCGGCTCATACAAAGACCGTCAGGCAAAAAGGGGTCAGACATATTATTATAAGATCATGACCGTGAATGCCGATGGCTCCCATGTGTCATTGGATGAGATCAAACCGATCAAAGTGACAGCGGCATGGCTGATCAAACCGGTGATTTCCGCGAAAAAAGGTGTCTACAATGGTAGAAAAGGTGTGCAGATCACATTAAAGAAGTATCAGGGAAAATATGCACTTATTGAAGGAAAATGGAGTGGTAAATATAAGAAAATTCCGATCCGCAAGGGAACAATCAAATCCTATAAGGCAAAGTACCGTCTGGCGTATGGCAGTCAGCGGGGAACCATATCCCTGCGGGTTCGTACCTGGGAAAAGACGGGCGGGAAGAAGCGTTACAGTGCATATTCTAATGTGGTGAAGATGAAAGTGTGAGAAATGCAGCGGCATCAGTCGGGAGGGCAAAATACTTTTGCTTCGGTATCATTATATAAAGTACCGGCTGCCGGTAGATAAGAAAGGACGAAGGATGAGATATTATCGTTTTGATGGATATTTGATCGCTAAAATGCAGGAAATTACAACAGAGCAGGCACAGGAAGCTTCGGAGGAAATGCGTTATGACGCATACCGGAAATGCCTGAAACGCTGTGGAGACATACGGCCATGCTCGACCCGGACCATGAAACGCTGGTTTGGCATCGACGGGTATCATAAGCTGGGTAGAGAGCAGCTGATAAAGCTTTTCTTTGCTTTGGGACTGACGGCAGATCAGGCAGAGGAATGGCTTGTCCAGGGGGCATTGGAACCGGGATTTCAGATCAATGATCTTCGGGAATTCTTTATGATATACTGTCTGGAGCAACATTTTACCTATGAAAAATGTCAGAAAATGATAGAGATGTTTATGGAACAGATGTCACCGGATATTCCGATGGAACAGCACCATGAAACCGGTAAAATGTGGGAGGCGTACCGTCAGAACTGTAATATGGCGGAGGAGCAGTTTGTGGAGTTTGCGTTATCCATGCAGAAATATTTCAAGGGATACAGTATGACGGTGCTGGAATATTTCCGGGATTTAAAGGATGAAATTCTGGGATATCTGAGGAGAGAGTATGAATCTTTATTGGAGGCAACTCTGTCGGAAACCTCATATTATCAGTGGAAACAGGGGAGAATATTTCCGGGCAGAAAGAAAGAGGAACCGTTGGAGCTGGATCATATCCGTCATTACCTGCGGGCGTGTGAAAAGGGGAAGACATCGGCACCTTCGGATGATGTAGTAGGACGAATTAAGGAATATATCCATATTTTGGAACGCTCCTGTGATTCCAATGCACAGCTTCTGGAAAATCTGTATCCGGACCGAGAAGACATTGGAGCCCCGGAAGGATCGCGGATGCAGCGGGGAGAGATCCGCATTATGGATGACAAATATCTGTCCGAAATTCTGAATGTTGGCATGCAGAAGGAGCGGGAGCTTCAACTTATGCTGGAGGGAGCAGACGGCCGCCGGCTTCAGGAGCAGAGAAAACGATGCCGTATCATTGACCGTCATGATCTCCTGCCGCTGATCTTTGAGGTGGCCCAGCGCAGATATCTGGCAGATAATACCCGCAGATATTGCAAAGAAGAGGCACGGGAAGCCTTTGCATTGCTTGCAGACCAGATCCTGACTGCCTGTAATATGCCGGGCTATCAGCCGGAAAAATATGAGCTTGATACCATATTGGATGTGTGTTTCGGGGAGACAGGGATGCTGTCATTATATGATATTATACTGGAATATCAGGGCTGGGAGTGATATTTATAAGCATATAAAACCGTCAGTCAAAATGAAATTTCCGGAAACAGGAATGGAACGAAGGAGAAACGTATGAAGAACGGTACAGAGATACATAATGCCTATGAAGGCTATTGGCTGCCGCGGGAAACAGTCCTGCATGGCCGGTACCGGATACAGGATGTGATCGCAGAGGGCGGTATGGGGATTGTTTATCTGGGTTATGATCCGGTGCTTGAGACAAAGGTTTCTATTAAGGAATATTTTCCGCGCCGTTACGCAATGCGTATGCCCGGGAGAGCTGATCTTCAGATATATGCCGGTTCCTCCGCAGAAATCTTTCAGACAGAGCTGGAAAAGTTTATTAAGGAAGCAAGGACTCTTGCAAGATTTGGGACACTTGACAGTATCGTTTCGGTCAAAGATTTTTTCTACGAAAATGAAACCGGTTATATGGTGATGGAATATGTCGAAGGCGAAACAGTAAAGCAGTTTGTAGATAAAGAGGGCAGGATGGAGCCTCTGGCGGTACTGCGTCTGATGAAGCCGGTACTGGACTGCCTGTCCGTGATTCACCGGGAAAAGCTTTTGCACCGGGATATTGCACCGGACAATCTGATCCTTCGGGAGGATGGCCGATTGGTTCTGATCGATTTTGGCACTGCCCGCTTTTTGAGTGCCGATGATGAGAAAACCATGACAATATACTATAAAAGTGGCTACTCCGCCGGAGAACAATATGCACCCCATACCGAGAAGGGACCATATACAGATGTTTACGGTATCTGTACCACGATGTATTTTATGCTGACCGGGGTCAGTCCGGAAGAATCTGTTCGCCGGATCCTTCATGACCGGGTTGTGCCACTGTCCAAATATCGGGACATTGATCTGCCGGATTCGGCAAAAAATGCCATTGTAAAAGGAATGGCGGTAGATATCCGGAAGCGGTATGCAGACGTGGATCAGCTCTGCAAGGATCTGTACCGGAATGTGGACATCATTAACGGAGAACTGCAAAAAAGCAGAAAAAACAGATGGAATGTGTCCCGATGGAGTCTGGTGGGAATATTGCTTCTGCTGGTGATCGGAGCCGGAATATATGGAAGCGGAATAAATAAACGGACAGATCATAATGATGTAAAAGACGGGAGAACAGGGGCAGGCGTTGTCAGCACCGATGCAGCGTCAACGGCAGCATCATGGTCAACACCGGGATCTTCGTCAATGCCGATGCAGTTGTCAACGCCGATCCCATCCGATATGATTCCTTCAACGAAAAAGCCGTCCGGAACAAAAACGCCGGACAAAGCCGGAGCACCAGGAAAACAAAAGTCCATCAAAGCAAAAAAAGCGGGTATGACTGCGACGCAAAAGCCGGCTGCACCTAACCGGAAAAAGTCAACCTCTTCGAAAACAGATTCCTCGAATCAGAAATCCTTTGCCGGGAAACTGCCGAAGGCAACGAAGGAGTCCTTTGCGGGACAGTTGCCGTAGAGAGGCAGGAATATAATTTGCGGAAACGTTGCGAATTTGTGATATACTAGGAGAGTGATACAATGACAGTAAATTCCAGAGCAAGTAAAAATGTAACATACAAAACAGAAAAGGATAAGGCAGAGGAAGCTGCTAAGGAGTTGAATATGGCATCTGACCTGGCGGAATATATTTATGATTCGAGACAATTGCCTCCAAATGAGAGCCAGTTGATAAAAAACTTTTATTATAGTATATATCATCTGGTGAAAGCGATTTCTGTACTGGATACCGGAATTGAGTACAAAAGTCATAGTTCGTTGATCTAAATATTTCTGATATTAGAAACATAGGAAACGAATTAAACACCTTATTTATTGTTCAAGATAACTATGATTACCGTGAAGCTGTCGTTGACGAGGAGGATTATGAAGAAGCAGAAAGAATATGGTTAAATCTCTATCTTAAATTAGAAAATATAGTAATATTGATCTTAAATTCCATGAAAGAATAATACACAGCAATTTCTGGAGGGCAAAACGCTAGGTTTTGCCCTTTTTCTATTCTTAAGCTTACGAATATCGGGCTGATCAATAACGGTGCGTTCAGCCGGTAGAAAAATTCCCTTTATACAACACAAAGTGCAAAATAGGAAAAACTCGCATATAGGGTGCGTGATACAATAAATACACTTCAGCAGATCCGTGGTCTGCTGAAGTGTATCGCATTATTTTGGTGAGTTTTTCAGTGTATTATATTGTTCCATATCGTGGATCAGTTTGCGGAATGTGCTCATCTGTTCATCCGTCAGGTTGGATTTCATGAGCTGCATATCGTCCGAAAGCCCCAGCAGGTAGTCAGCAGATATCTGAAATACGTTACAAAGTTTGATCAAAACCTCAATGGAGGGATATTTCTTGCCCTGCTCATAAGCGGAAATCGTCCCCTTCACCAGATCAAGTTTGTCTGCAAGCTGCTTTTGGGTCATGTGCTTCTCATGGCGCAGATCCCGCAGTCTTTCGCCAAAGTATTGCATAGCATCAACTCCTATCTAATTGCATTATATACATATAATGTATACTAAAGGTTCTAATAGTATTCTTTTGGTTGACTTGCGGATGGGAGTGGTGCTATTATAGAAACAGCTTTTATATACCACAAATTATAATGAGTTGGAAGGAGAAACTATGGATAAGATAAAAAATCGGAAAATATATTCTATTTGCAAAGTGGTAAATGTGCTTATTTATTTTATAGTATGTGTAGTATGGATTTTTTCGCTTTCTTCTGGCAAAGATGACATAACAGGATACATATCCATTATTTCATTGGCTTATACAGCATTTATCATGTTACGAAGATGGTATAAAAATAGCAGAAGCAGATGGCTTTATCAGATTTGGATTTTTTTAGGATATATCTATGCAGAGTATTGTATGTTTTTCCCAACAAAAGAAGAATTCCTAGAAAATGGTAATTTGGTCGTAGGCTCTATTGAGGCATCTATATATCATAAAATAATATTAACATTGCTTGTGATTATTGCATTAGGCAGTAAATTATATACGATGTACTACGAAACTGATGATTATAGAGCGGACGCTATATGGAGAAGAAGCAATAGACTTGATGAGGAGATTTATAAAGCAACCTATGAATTAGAAGGGGCACGCACAACTTTAGAAAGACAAAAAGCTTATGCAAAACTGCAACGTGCGAAGGTAGATAAATCGTATTTTGAGAACTGGATTAAATAAGAAATCATTTTTATACGAAAATATAAAAATCTGGAGAAGAAAATGAAAAAGAAAAAACAATGGATAGCAATACTTATCATTGCTTGTTTGCTTTCGGGAATGTTAGGAAATCATTATATTTCAGAACATAAGCACTCAGAAGACAGTGGAACAGATTATCAACAAGAGAAAAGCTCTTCGCAAATGCTTACAAGACATCAATGGATGAAGATGTTAGGAGAGTATTTTGGATTTACTGAGCCAAATGGAACGCAGGCGTTGTGGGAAGATGTTCCTAAGGATAATTCATATTATAAATATATTCAGTCGGCATCAGAGTGGGAAATCCTTAAAGTGGATGGAAAGTTTTATGGTAATAAAGCTGTTACCGGGGAGTTTATGGCTCAGACGATGATACAATCTATTGGAGAGGATTTATTTGATCTATATATAGAAAAGCATAACAATAATTTGAATTATACATCCTTATATCTTCTCGAAGAGAAAGGGTTTATTCAAGAACGTGAACTGAAAAGAAAAATAAAAAAACAGCGGGCGGAAAAATTCTTTAAAGATGTGACAGCATTTTATGATATGGAACTTCGCGGTATTGATTCGCAAAAAATCGTATATAAGAAGGATGTCAAAAGAATACCGTTGAATTCCGTAATGCAAATGGATAATTCCATAGAGAATATTAAGGTGAGAAAAAAATATGCCAGAAAATTAAAGAAGGGTACTCCGGTTGTCGTTGATACCAAATTTGGTATGCTTGCAAAAGAAGTGGTTCGTGTGAAAAAGAATGGAGAGATTACACTAAAAGACACAGCACTGGATAATGTATTGGAATCACTTCAGGCCAGTCAGTCGACGACTATTGATTTTGAAGATTTTGTTCAGGCTTATGGAACAAAGAAAATGCGTACGAATTATAAACAGTACAAAGAGATGAGTATGGCAGAAAATAATTATCAAGCATTGAACCTGGCTCAGATTAAAAATAGTGTAAATACATCCCAAGGGGATACATTGTCCAGAGAGGGATTTACAGTTAATTTTTCCGTCACCTCAAAAGGCGAAGACGGGGAAAAAGAGACATCTTGTACAATTATTGATAATAAATCAAAAATGGGGTTTGAATATACAGAAGGACAAGGATTTAAGGTGCTATCTAATGGGGATATGCCGTGGGATATTTCTGCGGAAGAAAATACGCCATCTTCATCCAATGCACCTGAAACCACAGCATCCTCTTTGGAAAAAGGGAAGGAGGAAAAATATAAATTAAAAACAGAAAAAAGTTCCTCCATAATGGCATCTGTTGCGATAAACAATATCTCTATTTACAGTTATGTTGACATGGGACAAGATTCACTGATCAAAAAGATTGTTCCTGAGAAAGTAGACATACGTTCTACTATTGCAAGTTCGATAGAGTTTTCGGCAGATGGATCAGTTAATTTAGGGAAGACAATAGCCAGTATTCCATTTCCTATTGGTGCAGGAAAAGCATTTGGAATAAATTTGGATCTACGTTTGATTTTAGATGCCAATGGCCAGGTTAAATTAGGAATAGAGAATACTAATACAAGTGGGTTGGTCTATGAAAAAGGAAAAGGGATACGCAGAATTGATCCAAAAGTCGATAAGGGTGTGAAGGATCCGGAACAGGATATTGTAGTACAGGCAAGTATGGAACTTGAACCAAAATTGGAATTTCAGCCGAATATCAGTGTTTTAGGGAAGAATCTGGTGGATTTGGAATTAGATGTGGGAGTGTATGTTCAGTTTTCTGTTACCGACAGGATAAACGAGGGAGTCATTTGTGATGATAGAAGATTTGCGGCACCAACATTTAGTTTTGGTTATATGCAGGGAGAAGGGAACCTGATCATTAAGGCAGAAAAAATGTTACAAAAAGGGAAACAAATGCTTCAAAAGGTTCCCAATATTGGTGGTGTTGTAAAATATGTGGATGATAAAATTCCTGATTTAAAATTATCTGGTGAGATAAACATTGTGACAGATGAAAATGCACCGTTTCAATTACATGGACATTATGAGAATGGAATACATGTGGAAAAATGTAACTATGATGATGAGTCAACAGATGCAAAGAAGCAGGAGGAACATAAAAAGGATCAGCAGAAAAAAATATTGTCTCTGAAAGAGTTGAAATATTCTGGACAGACACGATTTATCCAAAAATTTAATAATATTTGTGGTGGCTATGAATCGCAGTTAGAAATGGAATATTATCCGTATATCAGTCAGGAAGAGTTTAGTAGTAAAGCGGAAGGAGATGAGTTTCAGATTCAGGGAAAGACATACCGGATTGGGAAATCATATGAAACATTTATTCCGGGAAAGGGAGGAAGTAATAAAGATCCGGTGACGGGAAAAAGATATTCAGATGTGTATAATCCTCATGGATGCAGCGAAATCTATGGGGAGGATGGAACAAAGTATTACATTCAGGATGCATTAAATCCGGATATTACGAGGAGAGGAGCGATTGACAGCAGGGGATTCGATTATGGAAGTGACTCCTATATTGATTGTTATGATTATATGTTCTGTGACGTCAATGGGCAGATTTTGAAAGAGAAGGTTGAAATACCTGCTTATGTGATCTATAACGCCACAATAAAAATGAATTCCGGTGAGGGGGGAGAGTATACGGCGATGCAGTTTTATCTGCTTCACTATTTAAATGCTTTAGTCCTGAACGATGACAGGCTAAAAGATCAGAAACCATATAATGTATCAGTGCAGTTTGACAACTCTGGATGGATTACACAAATCCAGATGATAGATACGATATTGTCAGATGCTTAGATAAAAATAGCATAAAATTATGCAGAAAAGAGGAGAAAAATGAAACGAGATCAAAAGAAAATTTGGAACAAGGTAATACTGGGCATGGCAGTCTTGGGAATGTGTATGGGGCTTTCCAGTCCAATAATGGCAGCGGCATACAGCAGCCCGTCACCGGTATCCACAACGGCACCGGCATCCACAACGGCACCGGCAGGGAAAGATGTGATCAATGCAACATCTATCACAGTGGATGGTTCGGAATGTACAGTCACGTTTAATGGAAAAAACGATGAAGATCATTATTTGTCCATGCAGGTTCCACAGGGAAAAACAAATGAATGGATTCAGATTACAATGACTAATAAACAGGAAGATGGAAAAGATAATGATAGGCATTACTTAACATTACAGGATAATTCAGGGCAGGATTTACAAGCTGTTTATGCAGATGTAGGAGAGTCCAACTCAATTATATGCAAGCTGAATGGGGATGAGGTGAATACAAGTAATAATGAGCCGAGTTTGTCTGTTGGTGAAAAATATAGAATTAAAGTGAGTTCATATTGGTGGTCCACAAACAGTGTGTCGGTAAAGATAAAGAGTATTCAGGATGACTGTTATGGAACAGCAGATAGTAATGCAAAGGCGATAACGCTGGGGTCTTCCATTGATGGTAAATTAGAAGTATATAATGATATCGACTGTTACCGATTTGAATCTGTGGCAGGAAAAGAATATCAGTTTTCCGTGGCATCAAATAGCAGTAATATAGAAGCGGCTTTGATTGGTGCGGATAAGGTTGAAATTAAAAAAATTGGAGTGGGCAAGCATGTTTCCTGGGTAGGAACCGGGGGGACAGTTTATATTAAGGTGCAAAGTGAAACGATCGATATGAGTGCCAATGATCGAATATATACAGTAAGTGTAACAGGAAAGAACGGGCAGACAGTTAATACAAAAGATGATAAAGCCACATCTGGCAAAAAGGCTTCCGGACCAATCCGTTTACTGCAGTATAAACGGGGAACCAAAATAGTCATTGGAAAAATTCTTGGACAACGAACAATTACGATTAATGTGGAAGGCAAAACATATATCAAATCTGTTGCTATGAAAGGAAAATTTAAAATTAAACTGAAAAAGAAATTAAAAAAAGGAACAAAAATTGTAATAATTACAAAAGGAAAGAAAAGTATATATTCTGTTCGTTAAAAATAATCAGAAAAAATAAAGTGCAGCAAATGAAAGGAAAAAAAGATGGCAAAGTTTTGTACAAATTGTGGAGCACCATGTACAGAGGATATGGTGAAATGTAGTCAGTGTGGTAAAGTATTGCGAAAAACACCAATACAGAATGAAATGTCTGAAACCGAGGGACAGGCAATAATGCAGGAGAAGGTTCGAACTGCTATTGTGGGTGAGCAGGAGAAAGAAGGCAATGCGCAGGAGACAGGAATTCCGGGACCGGATATGGAACAGTATCATGAACAGATTTCTCAGGTGAAGGAAAAGTCATTTAATTATGCAGCTCGTTTATTTTATTACATTAGCAATATCATAAAGAATCCAAAGTCTTTTGGAGAGAAAATGCTTGATGAGCAGGATGTATCGATATGTGGTGGAATTATTGTGGGACAGGCAGTTCTGTCTGCTATTTTTGCAATTTTATATGCAGGGAAACTTAAAAATAAGATTAAAACACTAGGTGATTTTTTGTATGACATGGCATCTGATCTTGTTGATCAATTTGGTGGAGGCTCTGTGGATGACCCGGTTAGTGCATTAAGTGGATATATTGATAGTTCGAGGATTTTTATTTGTACACTGGCAGGTTCCCTTGTGTTGAGTGTAGTGATGGCTGCACTAATATTGGCAGCACATAAAGTGATTAAAAATTATTGTAATTATAAAATGGCATTGGGAGTTGTTGCCATGAGAAGTGCAATGATGATACCGGTTATTCTCTTTGCTATGTTAATTTCTGTGATAAATTGGAAGTTGGGAATTGTTCTTTTTTGTTTCAGCAGTATTTTTGGCTTTTGTTATATGTCTGTTGGGTTTCATCTATTGGCAGAAGGGAAAAATGACTGGGAAGCTCTTGCTGTAGCGGTTGTGATCATTTTGTTTTTTGTTGCTGCATGCTTTGTTATTCCTAAAATTGGAAGTTATATTTTGCCTGAGAATATTCGGAATCTTTCGCTGAAAGATTTTCTATCTAATCTCGAATGATAGACGTTCATTAAATGAACATAAATTCTATTTGCCAGTGGAAGGGAGGAAGAAATGGAATGAGTCGAAAAGAACGAAATATATTAATTACAACAGGAACCATTCTGGGAATAATGATTCTATTATTTGTCAGCTTTGTATTTTGGCAGAAAAAGAATAAAACAGAATACTTAATAAGTGGAAAGGAACGGCAGTGGAAAGAAAATGAAGCTGAATACAAGGAAGCAGAGGATTATGAGGCCGTTGACCTTGATGATTATACATATAGCGGGCAAGATGATCTTGTAAATTCAGACAGCAAAAATGATAAGAATAATACAGAGAATTCTTCGACGCAGAAGTCAGAGAATATAACAAATGATATATCGAATGAAACAGAAAACAAAGCGAGGAAGGCAGTACAGAAGAATAAAACTGTAAAGAAAAATAACAAAGGTTACGTGATTCCGTATAGTAGTTCCAGAAAACTTAAAAAATCAGATTTAAAGCCGCTATCAAAGGATCAATTGTCTAAAGCCAGAAATGAAATATATGCACGTCATGGGAGACGCTTTATTGACTCGTCATTACAAAAATATTTCAATGCAAAGAGTTGGTACAAACCGAAATACAGCCCTGAAAAATTTGATAGGAAAAGCAAAAAGTTGTTATCTGCATTAGAACGAAGGAATGTGTTATTTATTCAACAGTATGAAAAGAAAAAGTAAGGGGGAGAAAAGATGTTTTGTCCAGAATGCGGAACAAAATTAGAAGAAGGAAGTCGATTTTGCCCAGAATGTGGGACGCGATTGGATGTTAATGATTTTTCGGCACAAATAGAAAAAAATACACAGCCAAAGATTCGGCAAACTAAAAATATGTTTCAAACATATTTAGTGATTCAGGCCATTATATTGATTGGACTTTTGTATATGGCATATCAGCATTTTCAAAAAATGTGTACGCCTGAATCGGTGGCGGATGAAATGTTTCGGGCAATGGTAGCCAAGAATTATGATAAGGTTTATCAAATTCTTGATGTTGGGGATGAAAGTTTTATTACGAAAGAGGGAATGGAAAAGTATGCGATAACCTGGGATGAGGGAGATGTTACAAAGTATTCAATAGGAAAAAATCCAGATCTTGATGAAGAACTTGGAGAGAAGGAGTTACGAGTTACCTATAGAGTGAAGGGCGAAAAGGAGTCATACAGCTATGATATGACTTTAGAGAAAGAAGCTGGGAAGAAATTTCTATTTTTTGACTCATGGAAGGTGACGGATTGTGATTCTATTGTCAATGGGTATGAGTTTACTATCCCTGCAGGAGCTAAAATCTCTGTTGGAGGAAAATTGTTAGATGATTCTTTTAAAACTTCGGAGGATTCAGTAGATACGGAAGATGAGGAATCCGATGACTATGATGACGTGTATGAAGATCAGATGGATACATACCAGCTAAATAATATTTATAATGGTAAATATGAGGTGATTATTTCAAAAAAAGGGTATGAAACGATTCGTGAAATGATTGCAATTACACAGGAGGGATATGGGGATGAGGGATTTGTACAGGATAATTTGAACTTCCCTCAAAATACAATTTTGGAATTACAAAAACGTGCAGGAGAGTTCATAAAACCATTTGTAGCAGGCTATATGACTAATACACCAATAGATCAGTTGACGGAGATGGCTGAGTATGATGGCGAAATACCAGAGGAAATCTCAGATGTTTATTACGCAGATTCTCAATGGGAACATGTTGAAAAAATGAATTCATTAAAAATAGGAAACATCAGTAGTACAGTTGTGGATTTTAGTGAAGGACTAGTAACTATAGAAGTGGACTATACTTTGGACGCCGATTGGAAATTCGATAAAGAATATTTGAATAATTATTTTTGGAGTATGCCAAGTGAAAAAATAGAGAACAAAGAATATGAAGCGGATGTGGCTTTTTATTCTTCAGATGGGAAATGGAAGATTGAAAACATAAATATAAGGCAGGCAGGAGACATAGAAGACTATTAGGCGGGCTTCAAGTTTTCAAGAGTGGGAGAGGGCAATTAAATTCCCTCTCCCTATTTTTTATTCTTATTTTTATAGCGGTCATAAATCTGTTGTGCATCTTCCAAAGATACCCCGAGCTTTTTTGAAATTAAGGACGCAGTGTCGTCCGCCGATAATCCGAGTTCATCGCAGGTGTCGATGATGCCATGAATTTTTCCTTCTTCAAGTCCATCTTCCCATCCTTCTTCTCTCATGATCTGTCCATAGCGTTCTTCATTAAATTCTGTTAAACACATGTTTTTCACTTCCCTTCGATGCGTTTCTAAAAATTCCCGCAGAATGTCATGTTGAATACAATACTCTACCGCGTTGGTAGTGATATCATTATACTGCAGAGTATAATTCATAACTATTGACATTACCGCTAAACTTAAAAGTATTATCTATACGAAGTGACGGAACTTTTGGCATTTAGAAAAAATTTGTTTTTGCATATTGTACAGATTCAAAATATTTTTTAGATACTCAAACTTCCCACACCAGAAAATAAACTGTGCCCAGACTGTTTCTGATGTGGCACAGTTTTCAATATGATTTTTGGCTCCTAAGAAGAATGCACCCGCAAGGCAATTTCCAGACACAGCTCCGGGTATTCAGGCTCTTAAAAGCCAAAAATC
>OLWA01000982.1_pt1 | contig 32120 bp, 23 predicted proteins | sample 1673251 | NCBI WGS metagenome assembly OLWA01 (sample SAMEA3178937, study PRJEB25190) | human gut metagenome | biome: human gut; feature: human-associated habitat; material: faeces | place: Austria | collected 2013 | reverse complement strand
CATGGCAACAATCCTGACGAAGTAAAGCAGGATTTAGAGGGGTTACAGACCATGCGCACTTTGGGGTTAAACATGGCGTGGCTGTTGAAATCCATTCAAGCTGGAAGAGAAGCTGGACTGAAAATGCCGGAGAGAGAGGCGGCGGTGAAGACCAACTTCATCCGGTAGGTGAAAGTAGTTTTATAAAGGGAACGGTCATAAGTGGATGACTGTTCAGGTGAAGTAAAAAACTTTCGCTATTCATTGTATAAATAGTGTAACGATTTTTGTGCCGTGAAATACATTGAATGTTGAACAGAACTATTTTGCGAAGCATACATTGCAATTTGTATTGTGATGTATGCTTCACAAAATAGTTCTGTTTTTTTTCATAAAAGATAGAAATATTGTCGGATAACGGACAAATATATGGTTGAAAAAAAGCAGATGAAAAGCATTTTTTTTGACAGAAATATTATATTTATTGATTTATTATATAAATACAATAAGGATGCATCCTATAAATAAAAATAGCAAAAAGCGAATGCGTTTTGACAAACGATTCATGTGGATGGGAGTGGATAATGAAGAACCTAGGAAGCAGATGAATATTGCAATTCTTATTTTGATTTTTATTTGTTGACTGTAAATTTATTATACAGGGAGGGATAAGTATGCAAAATCATATAGAAGATAAAGAAATAATTAAAAACGATTGGTTGACACGAAAAGACATAAAAAAATTGTTTTGGATTATCATGGCCTTTGCGTGTATGTTTGCCATCCATTTTGCTCCGGCGGTGGAAGGGCTGGAGTTGGAAGCAAAATCAATTTTGGCTGTTTTTATATGGTTTATGATTATTACAATGAGTAACAGTTTAAATAATTTTGCAGTAGGTTTAGCGGCTCCCTTATTGATTGTGATTTTAACAGGAGCGAAGCCGTCGCAGGCATTTAGTGCATTTGCCAGCGATACGTTTTTTTTAACGATTGGAGCTTTTACCTTTGCAGGTGTCATGACAGCCACACCTTTAGGAAAACGAATTGCGTTAACTATTACCGGACTGTTTCGGTCTAATAAAATTTCTAGCATTTTTTGTGGATTAACGTTAGCAGATGTAGCAATTAATTCATTTCTTCCGTCTGTGGCCGAAACAGGGCTACTACTGCCTATTGTCACAGGTTTTCAGAAACTGACCGAGGGAAAGGACAATAACCCTGAAGTGAAACGAATTAACAGGGGATTAATGATTTTGATTTGCGGTTTTATGCCATTAGTCACAGGATTATTAATTTTAACGGCACATTTGCCGAATATGTTGTTAGTTGGATTTTGGGAAGATGCCGGTATAAAGGTTACATTTATTGATTGGTTGAAAATGAATTTACCTTTGTGGGGCCTGATTCCAATCACGATTATTTATGTGATGATTTATTATCGTCTGTGGAAGGTGGAGATCCCAGGAGCTGAGGAAGAATTACCTGCAATGAAACAGAAACTTGGCAAAATTACAAAACCGGAAATCTGGTATTTAATTTGTTTAGCATGTTTCTTTTTCTTATGGATTACAGAAGATATTTTGCATTCAATTCCAACAGGAATGGTTTCCCTGATTTTAGTAGTACTATTATTCCTTCCTTTTGGTCATTTAAAATTCAGCGAAGTAATGCCGCATGTGTTGTGGGATGTATGGGTGTTACTTGGTGGGGCAATTTCCCTAGGAACATCATTGAGCAACTCTGGTGCTATTGAATGGTTAGTAAATTTATTCTTAGTGCCATTGCAGGACTATTTGGTTGGACTGCCAGTTATTTTGGTTCTGCTCTTGGTGGCATTGGTTACGCATATTCCTCGGGCAGGTATTGTTAGTGCTGGCGCTATGGGAGCTATGTTTATTCCGCTGACCATTTCGATGGCTCAGCAACTAGGTTTTCAAGTGTTGCCGTTTTCTTTAATCATTACAAACTGTCTTAGTTATGCATTTTTTATTCCAATGTCTATTACAGCATTTTTTATTGCCTGGGGGGCTTCTGGAATGACGATGTTAGAAGGGATAAAAATTGGAGTTCCTTTTACATTGATTTGTAACGTTTATGTCGTTGTTACTTTAGCATTATGGTTGCCATTGGTTGGATACCCGTTAATTTAAATTTTTGACAGAAGATATAGTGAACGAAAAGTTTTCACAAGAAGTCTAAGGAGGTTGCAAATATGGAGCAATTATTAAAAAGTATAGAAGATGTAGAGATTGTCTATATTGATACGGATTTTCTCATCTAACGGCGCGGCGGTCATCGCCCAGTCCTCGGCGCAGTCCTTGGCGATGCTCTTGGGACTGATCTCGCCGAAGATGAGCACCACCACCGTCACCACCACCGTGGACAGTGTGGCGCCGGCGTCGCCGAAGCTCTTCACGAACAACGCCGTGGCGAGGGACGCCATGGCGATATTCACAATGTTGTTGCCGATAAGGATGGTGGACAGCAGCCGGTCATACCGCTCCAGCTGCCTGCAAACCAGCGCGGCGCGCCGGTTACCCTTTTCCGCCAGCATCCGCAGCCTCGTCAGGTTTGCGGAGGAAAACGCCGTCTCCGTGGCGGAAAAATAGGCGGAAAACAGCAAACATACCGCTATAATGACAATAATTGTTGTATTTGACAAAGCAGTAAACTTCCTTTTTTTAATAAATCCCGCCCATTATATACGAGAACCGTCCCCCTGTCAAGTGCGCCCAGAGCAGGGACAGGCGCAATAGGCAGGGGAGGGCACCGCCTGCGCGGTGCCCTCCCCGACGGTGCTTCTCAGCCCCACAGCGTCGTCAGCATGGGGATGACCTGTTTTTTCCGCGACATGACCCCCGGCAGGAATACCGAGTTGTCCTTCGGCTCCACGGCGAAGGCGTTGCGGATCGTCTCGTCGCTGCCGATATACAGCAGCTGTGAGCCCTCCTGCAATACGTCCGTGAGCATCAGTATCACCATGTCGTAGCTGTTGGCACGCTGCACCTTCCGCATGGCGTCCAGCAGCTCCTCCCGCCGCTCCATCAATCTCTGGGAGTCGATGCAGGTGATCTGCCCCACGCCCAGATTCTGCTCGGCGATGTGGAATTCCTTGAAATCGCTGCGGAGCAGCTCCTCGGCGGACTTGCTGTCGTTGCTTCCGCTGAACAGCTCCCGCCCCAGATCGGTCAGCGACACTCTTGCGATGCGCGCCAGCCGCTCCGCCATGGCGATGTCCTGCTTCGTGCAGGTGGGGGACTTGAACATGACCGTGTCGGACAGAATGGCGGCGGCCATCAGCCCCGCCATGTGGGGGGAGGGCGTTACGCCGTGCTCCTGATACATGGAGGTGATGATGGTGTTGGTGCTGCCCACCGGCTCGTTCCGCACGGCGATCGGCTGCCGCGTCTGAATATCCGCCAACCGGTGGTGGTCGATGATCCCCAGGATCTCCGCCTGGTCGATCCCCGGCACCGTCTGCGCCAGCTCATTGTGATCCACCAGCACCACCCGCTTGCGCCGTGGCTTCAGCAGATGATACCGCGACAGGGTGCCCACCACTTTCTCCTCGTTGTCCAGCACCGGATAGCAGCGGTAGCGGCTCTTCAGCACCACCTCCCGCACGTCGTCTATGTAGTCGTCCAGATGGAAGGAGATCAGCCCCTCCGTGGCGCAGGGACGGTCAATGGGCGTGGCCTGATAGATCAGCCGGTGTACGCGGCTGGCGTCCAGCGGCGTGGAGATAATGCACGTCTTTCCCGCGTCCTCCAGCCACGCCGGGTCCACATCCGTCTGGCACAGGATCAGGCAGGATACCTGCTTGTCCAGTGCCCGGCGTATCATGTCCGGCTGGCTGCCGCACAGCACGATGCTGTCGTTGTCGTCGAACAGCAGGTTTTCGCAGTTCTGGGGCAGCGCGATGGACACGGTGCCGCTGACGCTGTCCACCATGTCGCCGCCGTCGCCCATGACCCGCCCCTCGATAACGCTCAGCAGGTTGAACAGGGGGATCTGATCTACCCGCGGGTCGCCCACGGTGTTCAGGCTGAAGGTGGCGATGTCGCCGGCGGACAGCATCCCGTGGAGCGTCCCGTCCTCCTTGACCACGGGGATGGCGGAGATCTTCTGCTCCCGCATGAGCTTCCATGCCCGATCCATCGTCACGGACGCGTCCAGACAGGGGGGACGGTCAAAGTCCAGATCCCGCACCTGTGTGCGGACGTTCTGGATGAAGCGCGGCGGCTTGAACTGGAATCGCTCCAGCATCCGGTTCGTCTCGTCGCTGATGGTGCCCATGTGCACCGCCGTGTATTCCTTCTCACCCAGCGCGTTTTTCAGCGCGGCATAGGACATGGCGGCCACGATGGAGTCGGTGTCCGGATTCCGGTGCCCGACCACATAGATCTCGTTCATACCCACGTACTCCTTTGTGCAAAAATCACTCTTATTCCTTCGCCGCCCCGTCGTGCTTGCCGCCGGGGACGTTGACCTTCTCCTTGTTGAACAGACAGAACACCGTCATAATGAGGATACGGATGTCCAGTGCCACGCTCCAGTTCTCGATGTAATACAGGTCGTAGTCGATGCGCCGCTCGATGGACGTATCGCCCCGCAGCCCGTTCACCTGCGCCCAGCCGGTGATACCGGGGCGCACCTGATGCTTCACCATGTACCGGGGGATGACCTCCTTGAACTGCTCCACGAAATAGGGCAGCTCCGGGCGCGGGCCGATCAGGCTCATGTCGCCCTTGAGCACGTTGAAAAACTGCGGCAGCTCGTCCACGGAGCACTTCCGTATCAGGGAACCGAACCACGTCTTGCGGCTATCCACGTTCCGGCTCCACCCGGTGTTCTCGTCGCTGTTCACCCGCATGGAGCGGAATTTGTACATATAGAAAGGCTTTTTGTCCTTTCCCACCCGCTCCTGCTTGAAAATAACGGGCCCCGGCGACGACAGCTTCACGCCGATGGCGGCCAGCAGCATCAGGGGCGACGTCAGCAGGATCAGCAGCAGCGACCCGATAATGTCCCCCAGCCGCTTGATGCAGGCGTTGCCCATGTTGTCCAGCGGCACCCGCCGCAGGTTGATCAGGGGCAGCCCGTTCACGCTGTCGATCTGCGGATTGGAGGGCATATATCTGGCGTAGAAGGGCACCACGGACAGCTTCGTGCCGTCCTTTTCGCAGGCGTGGATGACCTGCGGTATCCGCTCCAGCTCCTCGGTGGACAGTGCCACCACCACCTCGTCGGGCTTCGTCTCCCGGAAGATTTTCTCCAGCGCGTCGTAGTCGCCGCAGTAGGGCAAAGCCCTCCAGCTGTCCCTTTCGGCGACGTAGCCCACCACATGATAGCCGAGATTCCTGTCGGAGATGACCTTCTTCAGATACATCTCCGCGCTCTCGCCGCAGCCCACCACCAGCACGCGCTTCTGGTTGTAGCCCATGGCGCGGTAGTGCCGCAGCACCGAGCGCAGCACGGCTCGCTTCGCCGTCAGCAGTGCCGTGGCGGCGGCGTAGAAGAACGCCACCGACCAGCGGGACGTCTCCTCGAAGCGCAGAATGTACATCAATGCCATGACGATCAACGCCACCAGCAGCTCCAGCAGAGCCACCCGCCCCGCCTCCACGTGGAAGCGTATGGTGCGGAAGGAGGCGTACAGCCCCGCCACGGCAAACACCACCAGCGTCAGCCCCGCCGCGGCCACACCCAGCCACACATAATGGCTCATGGGCATGGCATACGTGCCGTGGAACACGGCAAAGCGCAGCCAGTAGGAGACGAGCATGGCTAAGAACACCGCCGCCGCGTCGGTCACAATGTGCAGTTGGTTCAGCAGTCGTTGATTTTCCCGTATCATTTGTTCCGTTCCTCTATACCGCCCGCGGCGGACATATACAGCTCCATCACCTGCGGCAGCACGGCGTCCAGCCTGTACGGCTGCACCCTCTGCCGTCCGTTCTGTCCCATCTGTGCCCGCAGATGCCTGTCCTCCGCCAGCTGCCGCACCTTCCCGGCGAAGCTGTCCTCGTCGTCGTAGGGGAACAGAAACCCGTTCTCCCCCTCCGTCACCAGATCCGTATGCCCCTTCACGCTGCTGGCGACCACCGGCAGCGCGCAGCTCATGGACTCCATAATGTTAAAGGGCAGCCCCTCGGATCGGCTGGCGGACACGGCGATGTCCGCCGCCGCCAGCCACGCCGGTATCTCCTCCGTAAAGCCGGGGAACACCACCCGCTCCGCCACGCCCAGCTCCTTCGCCAGCGCGGCGGATCGCTCCAGCAGCGCGCCCCGCCCCGGCAGCAGCAGCTTTACGCTTTGCGGCAGCTGTACCATGGCGCGCAGCAGCATGGCGTGGTTCTTCCGCCCGGAGAACTCCGCCGGATAGATCAACGCCACGTCCTCCTCCGCCAGATGCAGCCTCTCCCGCATATTCCGCCGCGCCTCCGGCGACGGCTGGAACCGCTCCAGCTCCACCCCCATGCCGGGGATGAACGCCACCCGTCCGGCACAGCGGTTTTCCCGCGCCCACGTATCGTCCCACCGGTTCATGGTCAGCAGCAGATCGGTCTGCGGCGCGGTCATTTTCTCCGCCGCCGTCAGCAGCGTTTTTTTCACCCCGCCGGTGCTCTCGTCGAACAGATACCCGTGTACCACGTTGACGATGGCGGGACGCTCCCGCAGCCCCTTCGCCGCCCAGCGTGTGAAGAACGCCGCCAGCGATGTGTGGGTGATCACAAGGTCATACCGCTCCCGCGCCATCCGCTGCCGCAGCATCCCGGCGGCGCGGAAATTCGCCGGCGCGGTCATTTTCTTTTCCAGCGGCAGCGACACCACCGCGTCGGCGCAGGGTATCTCCCGCACCGCTCCGCCGCAGGCAACCTCCACCCGCCAGCCCAGCTCCTTGAACCGGCGCAGATAGGGCACATGGAAGCTCAGAATATGCGAAAAGGTGGACGCCGTAAACAGTACCGATGGCATGGAAAGCCCTCCTTGCTGTCAGCTATTCGTGCCCGCCGCGAAGGCGGCAATATCCTCCGGCAGCTCTATCGCGCCCAGATTCTCACTGTTCCACGTCTCCAGCCGTCCGTACAGCGTGGCAACGCCGCTGCGGAACGCCGCGCTCCCGTCGTCAAACCCCATGGCAAGGCGGAAGCTGCTCTCCCACGTCTCCGGGTTGGAGGGCGTGTAATCCACGTACTTGTCCAGCATGGCAAAGGCGTTATCCAGATCGCCCATGTTGAAATACGCCTCCGCCAGATACCTCGGCACGGAGTTGGAGCGCAGGGCGGACAGCTCCTTCATATACTTCGCCATCTTCTCCTGCATGGTCTCGTCCAGCTCCTCCTCGCGGGAGGCACTCACCACGTAGGACAGCTCATAGTCCGCCCACTCGTAGGGGTCCAGCTCCGCCGCCTGCGCGGTGGACGTATAGTCCCCCTGCTGCGCCACCACGGCGGCGCGCATATTCATGCTCAGCAGCACGCCGAACACCGCCAGACCGGCGGCTTCGCCCCATACGATGAACCGCCGGGGCTTCTCCCCCAGCGCGGGGATGGGCAGCAGCGACCCGCTGTACAGGTGCATCACGGCGAAGGCACCGAAGCCGAAGGGCAGGAAATGCCCGTTGGAGAAGTCCACCTCCACCGCCGCGTGTATCGCCATGAACAGCAGCAGCGCGCACAGCGCACCGGCGAGGGAGCTGCCGTCGTCCTTCTCCTTCTTCCACAGGCGCACCAACGCCACGGCACTGGCGGCGAGCAGTCCCACCCACAGGAGCAGCCCCACCACGCCCGTGTCCACCAGGGACTGGATATAGTGGTTGTGGGGGTACTTGGTCTGGTAGTGATAGCTCTGCACGCTGTAAATGCCATTTTCAAAGCCGCCCATGCCCACGCCCACAATGGGGCTGCGCTGGAAGATCTTCAGCGCGTCGGCGCAGTAGACCAGCCGCTGCACCACGTTGCCCTCGGAGCGCAGGTTCTGTACGCGCTCTGCGATGGCCTCCGGCAGCAGCTTATAGTCCAGCTTCACGCTGCCCTCCGCGCCGCCGCTGTACCGCAGGGCGGTGATACGCACCTCCTCCTGCGCCGTAATGCGGAACGTCACGGAGCGGTTCCCCTCCGGCGCGGTAAACGATGCACGGTAGAGATCGCCCGTATAGGCGAGGTTCTTGGTGTTCATGATGGCGTCCTCCTCCGTCTGGGTGAGGATCTCCACGGACGCCGCGCCCTCCCCCTCCGCCGTCAGGGTATACGTCCCGGCGGGCAGATACGCGCCGCGGGTGATGGTCTCGCCGGGGTGCAGCGTCACAGGGCCTGTCCACGCCACGGCGAGCACCACAAGGGCGGCCGCCGCGCCCAGTGCGGACAGCAGCACGATATTCACGGTTTTCATCCGCCGCGCCATCTTCTCCGCCAGAGGCCGTCCCACGAAGATGTCCAGCGCGCACAGCCCCGCCGCCGCGGCGGCGGTCAGCAGCAGGGGCACCACGTTCACGCCCTCCCACGTACCGAAGGCGGTGGTGAACACCACTGCGGACACCGCCACCGTCAGCAGCAGCGTCTCCGCCATCAGCACGAAGGATACCGCCCGACGCTTGCCCCGCTCCAGCAGCAGATACACCAGAAACGCCACGGCGATGGCACCCATGGCGCCGCGGCTCACCGCCAGCACAAAGGCGGTGCAGCTGCACAGCAGGCAGCTCAGATGCAGACAACGCTCCCGCCGGTTTTCCGCGCTGGCGGCAAGCCCCAGCGACAGCAGGATGGCGACGCCGGCGCACCCGGCGAACACGTTGGGATTGGCAAAGATGGTTTTCAGCCGCTGCCCCTGCAAGGCGTCGCCGCTGAGATTCGCGCCCAGCGCGCCGGTCACGCCCAGCAGACCGTTGTACAGCCAGCGGGTGGACACCATGTCGATGCTGCACAGAGCGGCAAGCGCGCCGCTGACCTCCAGCACCGTGGCACCGCACCGCCCCGTGTTCCGCTCCCGCTCCGGCTCACAGCCCACCAGCAGCAGAGCCATGGCGGCGGCTGCCGCCACCTTCAGGAACTCGAACAGCGCGAATTTCCCGCTGGGCGCGTACAGGGTGGATATGCCGTCCATGAGCACGTATGCGCCCAGCAGCAGGGCGGGCAGCGTCATGCGCCGCGCCAGCAGCCCGCTGCGTACCACCACGCACACCAGCACCGCCAGTATCAGCAGCAGCGTAATGAGCTTGTTGTTCCCGTGCTGCATCAGGCACGTTATGAGAAAATAGACAACGGCGAGCACCGGCACGAGCCACGGGTGCCGCAATTCCTGCCGCAGCTTGGCGGCGGGAGCCTTGCCCTTATGATCGTTTTTTCTTGCCATTTGGAGCCTCCCCTTTATGATGTACCTTTTAGTATACCCTTTTTCCCGCCCCCCGTCAATCATTACAGCACCGGTAATTTGCCCCGGCAAGTTTCCCTCCGCGCCCCGCCGCGGGGACTTGCAAAAGCCCGCCCCGCCGTCTATAATATACGGTAGTCCGAGGAAGGAGGTATCCCCATGTCACAGGTCACCAAGCGGGCACTGGAGGCCTCGCTGAAAAAGCTGCTTTTGGAAAAGCCGCTGCACAAGATCACCGTCAGCGACATCACCGAGGACTGCGGCATCAACCGCATGACCTTCTACTACCACTTCAGGGACATCTACGATCTGGTGGAGTGGAGCTGTCAGGAGGACGCCAGCCGCGCTCTGGCGGGAAAAAAGACGTATGAGACGTGGCAGCAGGGGCTTCTGCAAATTTTCGAGGCGGTGCTGGACAACAAGCCCTTCATCCTCAACGTCTACCGCTCCGTCAGCCGCGAGCAGGTGGAGACATACCTCTACAAGCTGACCTATGATCTGCTGGAGGGCGTGGTGGAGGAGCAGGCGCAGGGTATGTCCGTGCGTCAGGAGGACAAGGACTTCATCGCCACCCTCTACAAATATATGTTCGTGGGGCTGATGCTGGATTGGGTCAAGTCCGATATGAAGGGCGACCCCCACACCATGGTGGAGCGTCTGGAGCAGGTGGTGCACGGCAGCATCCGCACCGCTCTGGAGCGTCTCCGCAGCGACCGCACCCCATCAGACCGCCCGGAATGATAAAAAACTAAACACCCCCTGCCCCGGTGATAAAAAACTTATCATCGGGGCATACTTGCTTATTGAACGTTTTTCTAATCGGGTGTATACTGCGCTCATCAAGTAGAAAACATAGACACAAATAAGGAGGTTCACATTATGTACTATTCCAGTGGTAACTATGAAGCCTTTGCCCGTCCCAGGAAGCCGGAGGGCGTGGACAGCAAATCCGCCTATATCGTGGGCAGCGGACTGGCGGCGCTGACCGCCGCCTGCTATCTGGTGCGCGACGGACAGATGAAGGGCGAGCGCGTCCACATTCTGGAAAAGGGACCCACCGCCGGCGGAGCCTGCGACGGCTGGAAGTTCGAGAACATCGGCTACGTCATGCGGGGCGGCCGTGAGATGGACAACCACTTCGAGGTCATGTGGGATCTGTTCCGCTCCATCCCCTCCATTGAAACGGAGGGCGTCAGCGTGCTGGACGAGTATTACTGGCTCAACAAGGCGGATCCCAACTACTCCCTGTGCCGCGCCACGGAAAAGCGCGGGCAGGATGCCCACACCGACGGCAAGTTCGACATCTCCGACAAGGGGGCCATGGAGATTATGAAGCTGTTCTTCACCCCCAACGAGGCTTTGCAGGACAAGCGCATCACCGACTTCTTCGACGATGAGGTGTTCAAGAGCAACTTCTGGCTGTACTGGCGCACCATGTTCGCCTTCGAGAACTGGCACAGCGCGCTGGAGATGAAGCTCTATATCCAGCGGTATATCCACCACATCGGCGGGCTGCCCGACTTCACCGCCCTGCGCTTCACCAAGTATAACCAGTACGAGTCCATGATCCTCCCCATGGTGAAATACCTTGAGGGCTTCGGCGTCCAGTTCCACTTCGGCGTGCAGGTGACCAACGTGGAGTTCGACGTCTCCGACCCCGCCCACAAGCTGGCAAAGCGCATCGACGTCATCGAAAACGGCGAAAAGGGTGCCATCGACCTGACGGAGAACGATCTGGTGTTCATCACCAACGGCGGCTGCGTGGAGAACTCCACCATGGGCAGCCAGAACACCCCCGCCCCCTACGACACCGAGATCAAGGAGGGCGGCGGCTGGGATATGTGGCGCAAGATCGCCGCACAGGATCCCTCCTTCGGTCACCCCGACAAGTTCTGCTATGACCCGGAGCAGACCAACTGGATGAGTGCCACCGTGGAGACGCTGGATCAGCGCATCATCCCCTATATCAAGAATATCTGCAAGCGCGACCCCTTCACCGGCAGGGTCGTCACCGGCGGTATCGTCACCGTGAAGGATTCCTCCTGGCTGATGAGCTGGACCATCAACCGCCAGCCCCAGTTCCGCGACCAGCCCAAGGATCACTGCCTGGTGTGGGTCTACTCCCTGTTCACCGACAAGCCCGGCGACTTCGTGAAAAAGCCCATGCGGGAGTGCACCGGCAAGGAGATCTGCATGGAGTGGCTGTACCACATCGGCGTGCCCGCTGACCAGATCGAGGACATGGCGGCGAACAGTGCCAACACCGTCCCCGTTATGATGCCCTATATCGACGCGTTCTTCATGCCCCGCGCCTACGGCGACCGTCCCAAGGTCGTCCCCGACGGCAGCGTGAACTTCGCCTTCCTCGGTCAGTTCGCCGAAACGCCCCGCGACACCATCTTCACCACGGAGTATTCCATGCGTACCGGCATGGAGTCCGTCTACACCCTGCTGAACGTGGATCGCGGCGTGCCGGAGGTCTGGGGCAGCGTCTACGATGTCCGCGCCCTGCTGGATGCCACCGTAAAGCTCCGTGACGGCAAATCCCCCACGGATATTGAGTTGTCCTTCGTGGAGAAGATGGCTCTCAAGAAGGCTCTGGCGAAGATCGCCGGCACCGACATCGAAAAGCTCCTGAAGGAGTACCACATCCTCTGATTCCCCGCCGCTTTTTCGATGTTTCCCCCATCCCCGCAGATCCCCGCAAAAAAGGAAGCCCGCCGGGCTTCCTTTTTCTGTTGACTGCAAAAAAAGGAAGCAGCCTCCGCCGGAGGCTGCTTCCCGAGAGGGCGCGGCAATAAGGCGTGCCGCATCGCCATATGTGAGGGAGGGAAGAGATTACGTTGTGCCGCAAGGGCTGCGGCGTTTTTGTGTCACTGACGGGGCAGGCTGTTGACCGCCTTTTCGATCTGCTCCAACGCCTTCGTCAGCGTACACCGGGGGCACGCCACGTTCATCCGCAGGAAGGCTTCTCCCTGCTCGCCGAACTCATAGCCGGCGCAGAAGGCGACATTTGCCTCATTGATCATGAAGTGCTCCAACGCCATGCCCCGGTAGGGCAGCTGGGAGCAATCCAGCCAGACCAGATACGTGCCCTCAGAGGGGATCATGCGGATCTGGGGGATGCGCTCCTGCAGGAACTTCTCCAAATACGCCTTGTTGCCGGACACGTAGGCGATGGCTTCGTTGAGCCATTCCTCACCGTCGTTGTAGGCGGCGATAAGGGCGGCCATGCCGAAGATGTTGTCCAGCCGCGTCTGGGCGATGGACATTTCCTCGTTGAACCTGCACCGCAGGTCGTCGTCCGCCAGCACGATGGTGGCCATACCCAGTCCACCCAGGTTGAAGCCCTTGTTGGCGGAGTAGCAGATCATGGAGTGGCGCAGCACCTCCTCGCCCAGCAGACCGAAGGTGGTGTGGGGATGCTCCGGCGGGACGAAGTCACAGTGGATCTCGTCCACCAGCATGAAGATGTTGTGCCGCAGGCAGATCTCGGCGACGCCCTCCAGCTCCTGGCGTGTCCAGACGCGTCCGGTGGGGTTGTGGGGGCTGGAGAGCACCAGCACCTTCACGCCGGAGGCGGCCTTCGCCTCCATGTCCTTGAAGTCGAAGGTGTACCGTCCGTCCCGCCAGACCAGCGGGCTCTCCACCAGCTTCCGCCCGCCCCGGGTGACCATGTCAAACAGCGGGTCGTAGTTGGGCATGGGCACCATGACCTTGTCGCCGGGCTTCGTGAGGATACGCAGCATTACGTTCATGGCGTAGATCACGCCGGGAGGCGCGAAGGCGAGATGTTCGATGCTCACATCGAAGCCGTGGCGTTTCTTCAGCCAGCCCTGCACCGCGTCGAAGTAGGGCTGCTGCCGCACGCCGTAGCCGTAAACGGGGTGCGCCGCCCGCTTCTGCACCGCCTCTACGATGCAGGGGGCGCAGGCAAAGTCCATGTCCGCCACCCACATGGGGATCACATCGTCCCGGCCGAAATAGTCCATATCGCAGTCCCACTTAAAGGAGAAGGTATTTCTGCGATTGATGGGGGTGTCAAAATCGTATTTCATGCAGCTCCACCAACCAGTGCAACAACGATCCACAGAATGATGGATATGCCTGCCGCCAGCAGCGCGTAGGGCAGCTGTGTGCGGACGTGGTCAATGTGGTCGCAGGCGGCGCCCAGAGAGGAGAGCACCGAGGTGTCGGAAACGGGGGAGCAATGGTCGCCGAACAGACCGCCGCTGACAACGGCGCCCACCGCGGCGTAGACCAGCGTACCCAGCTGGCCGCCGGTGAAGGAGTAGGCCATGGGAACGGCGATGGGGATGCAGATGGCGAAGGTACCCCAGGAGGAGCCGGTGAAGAAGGAGATCACCGCGCCCGCGATGAAGGTCACAGACAGGAACAGGGCGGGGGTCATCCAGCTCTCGCAGACGCCCAGCAGGAAGTCGGCTGCGCCCATGGACTTGGTGATGGTGTTGATGCAGTACGCCAGAGCCAGAATGAGGGTGGCGGACATGACGCTCTTCATGCCCTGCACGGCGGTGTTCACCAGATCGGTCACGCTCTTGAACACCCGGCGGATGCACAGCTCGATGGACATATAGATCACGGTGATGATGAAGCACTCCAGAATCTTCACGCCGCCCTTGGCAACATACGTCCAGATGGCGGTGGCGACAAGGAGAATGATGGGAACGAGGAAGTCCAGCATGACGTTGGGCTTCACATCGCTGTCGTTGCCCTTCTGCAGCTCCTCCAGCTCGGTGCCCATCATGGGAACGGCGCCGTCGCGCAGCAGCTTGCCGGTGGTGCGGGCGCGCTGCTCCGCCTTACGCATGGGCCCGAAGTCGGGGAAGATCTCCAGTGCGGAGAGCAGCGTGATGAGCACCATCAGGATCGCGTAGAAGTTAAAGGGGAGGGCACTGATGTAGACGCTCACGCCCTGCTCGTTGGAGGTCACGGGGCCGCCCAGATCCGCCACCAGACCGGCCACATACGCGCCCCACGCCATAAAGGGCATCAGGGTGCACACGGAGGCGCAGGTGGAGTCGAGGATAAAGGCCAGCTTCTCTCTGGGCACACGCATCTCATCCGTCAGAGGACGCATGACCACGCCGCGCAGCAGGGGGCTCATGTAGTCGTCGATGGTAAACAGACCGATGAACCAGGTGGCGAGCTTCACGCTGCGGGGGGATTTCACCTTTCCGGCGATCATCTCCGCGAACGCCTTGACCACGCCCGCCTTCATGAAGAACGCGATCATAATGCCGATGAATACCTGGATCAGCAGGATCCAAATGAAGTCCTCGTTGCCCAGAGCCTCCTCCGCCAGCGCGGAGAAGCCGAAGGCGGGGTCATGTCCCAGCAGCAGCACGCCGGAGATGCAGCCCATGAACAGGGCAAAGACGGCGTCCTTCTTCCAGAACGCCAGCAGCAGGGTAAGCGCAAGGGGAATCAATGACAGGATCCCGTAGTTTGCAGCTTCCATTACAAATACCTCCTTAAAAATATGACGCGGGGAAAAAGAGTGACCTCAAGCCTCCCTTCTGATAATTTAATTACATTTCTGATTATAATTTATCACACCACCCTTGTCAATCTCGCATAAGTGCCAAGAAGCGCGACAATTTTTTGTTCATGCTGCCATCATAAGACAATATTTTATCATCGCCTGCAAAACTTTTTGCGTCTCCCACCCCGGTACAGTACATTCGGTGTTGATTTATTCCTTGGGATTCAGTATACTAATCCTTATAAGCACAGCAAAATGTGGTTTTCAAATCATTGTAATCAAGAAAGTTGGGATACCGTGAGTAATTACGCCTGTCTTGAGCGATATATCCCCTTAGTGCAGTTCATGGGCAAGATCTGCGGGAAGAACTATGAGATCATTCTCCACGACGTCTCCACGCCGGAGCGTTCCGTCATCGCCGCCTGCAACGAGCACCTGAGCGGCCGCCGCGTGGGCGACCCCATGACGGAGCTGGCGAAGGAGCTGGTGCGGACGGGGGCATACAAGGAGCACGACTACGTGGCGAACTACGAGGGACGCACCCGCGGCGGAAAGCGGTTCGTCTCCTCCACCTATTTTATTAAGGAGAAGGGGCAGCTGGTGGGGCTGATCTGCGTGAACCACGACGTAGAGGACATTCTGGTGCTGTCCGAGCGGCTGACCAACCTTGTCCACGCCTTCTCCCTGCCCATGGAGGACGAGCGGGCGGCGTACACGGAGAATCTGGACGACTCCATCCCGGAGCTGTCCAGCAACCTGATCCACTCCACCATTTTGGGCTACGGCATCCCCTCCGACGCCATGCACGCGTCGGACAAGCTGGACATACTTCGCTCACTGGATGCCCAAGGCGTGTTCCAGACGAAGGGCTCCATCGGCAGAGTGGCGAAGGAGCTGCACATCTCTGAGCCGACGGTCTATCGCTATCTGCGGCGTATACGCAACGAAATGTCGTGAGCCTCTGCGGCCGCGCCGGGGAAAAGGGGAGGGGAGCACCGCCCCGCCGTTTGCCGTGCGGCGCACCGCAATTTAGCCTTGACAAATCCGCTTTCCCGGTGATACACTTACGGCACAGGTATTTCCATGCCTGTACAACAATTTTATACGGATCGGACGATGGGATCGGGAGAGACCGCGCAAGCGGCGCCGAAGGGGAACGCAGAAGCTCTCAGGCAAAAGGACCGGTTCCGGACGATACTCCGAAAAGGCCGGACGGCGACGCCCGACCACCGAAGGTGCAACCTCCCCGGCGGGGAGGGAATCTCTCAGGTATCTCAACGGGGGCACAAAGCCGTACAGAGCGGTTTTGTGTCCTTTTTTGCTGCCAAAAAGAAACGAACTTTAAGGAGGAAAAATCGTATGAGCGAACTGAAGCGTACCCAACTGTATGATGTCCACGTGGCTGCCGGCGCGGAGATGGTGGACTTCGGCGGGTGGGAAATGCCCATCCAGTACCCCAGCGGCATTATTGCCGAGCATCTGTACACACGGCAGGTGTGCAGCCTGTTCGACGTGTCCCACATGGGACGGCTGCTGGTCGAGGGGCCCCAGCGCAAGGCGTTCTTGCAGCACGTGCTGACCAGCAACGTGGCGGCACTGGACGTGAATCTGGCGCAGTACTGCATCATTCCCGATGAGAACGGCGGTGCCGTGGACGATGCGTACCTCTATATGTTCGAGGAGGACAACTACCTGCTGGTGGTGAACGCCGCCAACACGGAGAAGGATCTGGCGCACCTGCGCGCCGCGCTGACCGGCTTTGACTGTACCATCACCGATATTACAAAGGACTGGGCGGCGGTTGCCGTGCAGGGTCCCAAGAGCAAGGAAATGCTGACAGAGCTCAACGGCGGCAAGCAGATGACCGAGCCCATGAAGAACGCGCTGGGCACCGTCTCTCTGGAGGGGCACTACGCCCGTGTCGCCAAGACCGGCTATACCGGCGAGCCTCTGGGCTACGAGGTCTATGTCCGCAGCGCGGACGCCGCGTGGCTGTGGAACCGTCTGGTGGAGATGGGTGCCCGTCCCGCCGGTCTCGGCGCCCGCGATACCCTGCGTATGGAGGCATCCATGCCCCTGTACGGTCACGAGATGGGCACCGCCCCCGACGGCAGTGAGATCCCCATTTTCGCCGTGCCTCTGGCGAAGTTCGCCGTCAGCTTCTCCGAGCAGAAGGGCGACTATATCGGCCGCGCCGCGCTGGAAAAGCAGCACAAGTGCTTCGTGAAGTACATGGAGCGTGACTTCTCCGATATGTCCGCTCTGCCCCGGAAGATCACACCCATCGCGCTGGTGGATCGCGGCGTTATGCGCGCCGGCATGGAGATCTATCAGGGCGACAAGCTGGTGGGCTGGGTCACCAGCGGCACCATGGTGCCCTACTTCAAGACCCAGGGCGAGGGCTTGTCCACCGTCATTCTGGAGGCCAGCGGCAAGCGCGCCATCGGTCTTTGCTATATCGACAGCGACATTCTGGAGGACGACACCGTGGAGGTGGATGTCCGCGGCAAGCGTCTCAAGGCCGTGATCCCCGCCCGCCACATGAGCGTGGGCGCGCCTCCCTTCGCCCGTCCCCTGCTGTACGGCGCGGAGGAGGAAGTCCGCGGCGTGGGCAGCGGCGACCGCACCCCCAAGGCGTTGGAGCTGCTGAAAAAGGCGTTGGAGAACCACCAGTGGCGTCAGGAGCAGTGCATCAACCTGATCCCCTCCGAGAATACCCCCAGCCGCGCCGTGCGGCTCCTCAGCGGCAGCGACCCCGCCTGCCGGTACGCCGAGCATAAGAAGGTGCTGGCATTTTACGACAGGGAGGTGTTCTACTATCAGGGCACCAAGTTCATCGACGAGGTGGAGCGTCTGCTGGTGGAGGAGATGCGCGCCTACTTCGGCTGCACCGAGGTGGAGAGCCGCACCCTCAGCGGACAGATGTCCAACATGGCGGTGTTCTCCGCGCTGATGGATTGGAAAAACCGCGTGGATCGCAAGCACGACGCGAAGCGTCTGGGCTACGTGATGAACAACCACATCATCAAGGGCGGCCACCTGTCCGCCCAGCCCATGGGTGCCCTCCACGACTATATCGCCATCGACCCCGTGACGGAGAAGCCCGCCGTGGTGAACTTCCCCGTCTGCGCCGACAATCCCTATAAAATGGACGTGGAGGAGACGAAGAAGCTCCTTGACCGCTACCGCCCGGAGCTGATCGTGTTCGGCAAGAGCATGGTGCTCCATAAGGAGCCTGTGGCGGAGATCCGGAGGTTCGTGGACGAGCAGAAGATCCCCACCACCATCATGTACGATATGGCGCACGTGCTGGGTCTGATCGGCGACCACTTCCAGAAGCCCTTTGCCGAGGGCGCGGAGATCGTCACCGGCTCCACCCACAAGACGTTCTTCGGGCCCCAGCGCGGCATCATCGGCGTCAACTACAAGGAGGACGACCTGAAATACGGCCTGTGGAAGACCATCGAGAGCCGCACCTTCCCCGGCAGCGTGTCCAACCACCATCTGGGCACCCAGCTGGGTATGCTGATGGCGGCGTATGAGATGAACCAGTTCCGCGACGTGTACCAGAAGGCGGTCATCGACAACGCCAAGTCCTTCGCCCGCAGCCTGAAGGCGCACGGTCTGGACGTGGCAGGCGACCCCGCCATCGACTACACCGAGACCCATCAGGTCATCGTGTCCGTGGGCTACGGCGAGGGTCCGGACATCGCCGACCGTCTGGAGCGCAACAACATCGTGGTCAACTATCAGGCGACCCCCGACGAGGAGGGCTTCACCGCCTCCGGCGCGCTGCGTATGGGCGTCAGCGAGATGACCCGCTTCGGCTTCGAGGCCAAGGACTTTGACCGTCTGGCAGGTCTGATGGCGGACTGCATCCTCCGCGGCACGGAGATCAGGGACGAGGTGCGTAAGCTCCGCAGCGAGCATCTGGAGATGCGCTACTGCTTCAACGACGCCGAGATCGACGAGGCTCTGGAAGCGTTGAGTGCCAAGCTGGTGTAAGGCACAGCCCTGCCCGCAACTGAAAACAGAAGCTGCCCCGCCCCTGCGGGGGCGGGGGATAAAACAAAAAACCAACACATTGATTTAATGGAGGTAAAGTATCATGTTGTATCCTGTTGAGCTGCAATATTCCAAGTCCCACGAGTGGGTCAAGACCGAGGACGGCGTCACCGTGGTGGGCATCTCCGATTTCGCGCAGGACGCGCTGGGCGACGTGGTGTTCGTGAACCTGCCCGCTGAGGGCGATACCGTCACCGCCGGCGAGGCGTTCGGCGACGTGGAGTCCGTCAAGGCGGTGTCCGATCTGGTGTCCCCCGTCACCGGCACCGTCTGCGCCGTCAACGAGGAGCTGCTGGACGCGCCGGAGAAGCTGAACAGTGACCCCTACGGCGCATGGCTCATCAAGGTGGAGAACGTGGAGGACAGCGAGGAGTTGCTGGACGCCGCCGCCTACGAGACATTCTGCACCGAGGAGGGCTAAGAGATGGGCAGCTACGTTCCCTCCACCGGGGCGCAGCGTGAGGCGATGCTTCGTGCCGTGGGTGTGAGCAGCACCCGCGAGCTGTTCCGGGACGTGCCGGAGCAGATGCTCCTCACCGAGCCGCTGCACATCCCCGCCGGGATGAGTGAGCTGGAGGTCAGCCGCGCTATGACCGCTATGGCATCGGAGAACCGTGTGTACGGCACGGTGCTTCGCGGCGCAGGTGCCTACGACCACTATATCCCCTCTATCGTCAAGTATATCCCCGCCAAGGAGGAGTTCCTGACCGCCTACACGCCCTATCAGGCGGAGATGAGCCAGGGTCTGCTCCAGTCCATCTTTGAATACCAGACTATGATCTGCGAGCTGACGGGCATGGACGTGTCCAACGCCTCCGTGTACGACGGTGCCACCGCCGCCGCCGAGGCCGCCGCCATGTGCCGCGACCGCAAACGCCGTGTGACGCTGATCTCCGGCGCGGCGCACCCCGACACCATCAACACCGTCAGCACCTATTGCTACGGCACCGGTGACGAGCTGCGGGTGGTGCCCGTGAAGGACGGCAAGACCGACATGGCCGCCCTGCGGGAGCTGCTGACGCCGGATGTTGCTTCCTTCTACGTCCAGCAGCCCAACTTCTTCGGGCAGCTGGAGGACGCGGAGGCGTTGGGGCAGCTGGTACACGAGGCAGGTGCCCTGTACGTGATGGGCTGCAACCCCATCGCCCTTGCCATTATGAAAACGCCCCGTGACTGCGGCGCGGACATCGCCGTGGGCGAGGGGCAGCCTCTGGGTCTGCCCATGGGCTGCGGCGGCCCGTATCTGGGTTATATGGCGACCACGGATAAGCATATGCGTAAGCTGCCCGGACGCATCGTGGGCGAGACTACGGACGCGGAGGGTCGCCGCGCCTACGTCCTGAGTTTGCAGGCGCGTGAGCAGCACATCCGCCGCGAGAAGGCCAGCAGCAACATCTGCTCCAACGAGGCACTGTGCGCCCTGACCGCCGGGCTGTACATGGCGACCATGGGCCCCGACGGCATGGCGCAGGCGGCAGAGCAGTCCATGGCGAAGGCGCACTATCTTGCTAAGGAGCTGTGCGCCATCGACGGCGTGGAGCTGGTCTACCCCGGCGAATACTTCCATGAGTTCGTCACCCGCACGCCCCACCGCGAGGCGATCCTCACCGCGCTGGCGGAGAGCGACATTCTGGGCGGTCTGCCCGTGGGCGAGGACGGCGTGCTGTGGTGCGCCACGGAGAAGGTCTCCAAGGAGCAGCTGGACAAGGCGGTTTCCATCGTGAAGGAGGTGCTGGCAAAATGAAGCTGATTTTCGAAAAGAGCGTCCCCGGACGCCGCTGCACCATTCTGCCCGCCTGCGATGTGGAGAGCGTCTCCCTGCCCGCGTCCCTGCGGCGGGAGACGAAGCCCGTGCTGCCGGAGATGAGCGAGACGGACATCTCCCGCCACTACACGGAGCTTTGCAAGCAGGTGCACGGCGTGAACTGCGGCTTCTATCCCCTCGGCTCCTGCACCATGAAGTATAACCCCCGCATCGACGAGGAGATGGCGTCCCTGCCCGGCTTTGCCAATGTGCACCCCCTGTCCCCGGCGGAGGATCGCAAGGGTATGCAGCAGGTGCTGGACACGGCGGCGCAGTATCTCTGCGAGATCACCGGCATGGACGGCATGACGTTCCAGCCCGCCGCCGGTGCCCACGGCGAGTTCACCGGCGTGCTGCTCATCAAGCAGTACCACGATGCCCGGGGCGACAGGAAGCGCACCAAGATCATCGTCCCCGACAGTGCCCACGGCACCAACCCCGCCACCGCCGCCATGTGCGGCTACGACGTGGTGAACATCGCCTCCGGCGAGGACGGCTGCGTGGATCTGGACGCCCTCCGCGCCGCGCTGGGCGAGGATACCGCCGGATTGATGCTCACCAACCCCAACACCGTGGGTATCTTCGATAAGAACATTCTGGAGATCACCCGCCTCGTCCACGAGGCAGGCGGCCTGTGCTACTACGACGGAGCCAACCTCAACGCCGTCATGGGCGTGGTGCGCCCCGGCGACATGGGCTTCGACTGCATCCACATGAACCTGCACAAGACCTTCGCCACGCCCCACGGCGGCGGCGGCCCCGGCGCAGGCGCGGTGGGCTGCAAGGAGTTCCTGAAGGAGTACCTGCCCCACAGCGCGCTGGCGGAGGAGCCGGGTCACATTCAGGTGCGCGGCTTCCAGGGTAACTTCCTGGTGGTCGTCCGCGCACTGGCGTACCTGCTGGCACTGGGCAGAGAGGGCATCCCCGAGGCGGCGGAGAACGCCGTGCTCAACGCCAACTATCTGATGGCGAAGCTGAAGGGCACCTTCACCCCCGCCTACGACCGTCTGTGTATGCACGAGTTCGTGCTGGATCTCAGCGGCTTGAAGAAGGAGACGGGCGTCTCCGCGCTGGACGTGGCGAAGTCCCTCATCGACGAGGGCATCCACCCGCCCACCATGTATTTCCCCCTCATCGTCCACGAGGCGTTGATGCTGGAGCCCACGGAGACGGAGGGCATCGAGACGCTGGATCACGCGGCGGAGGTGCTCCGTATGCTGTACCGCAAGGCGTTTGAGGACGCGGAGTCCATGCACACCGCCCCCCACAATATGCCCATCGGACGGCCCGACGAGGTGCAGGCGGCGCGCAAGCCCGTCCTGCGCTGGCGAGGCGCGTGAGCGCGAACCTCTGTGCGTGCGATGCACCGCGGAAAACATTTGAAAACACAGGAGGAACTCCTATGTCTGCGTATCAGCTGATCGTTATCGGCGCGGGTCCCGGCGGGTATACCGCCGCCCTCCGCGCCGCCAAGCTGGGGCTGCACACCGCCATCGTGGAGCGGCGGGAGGTGGGCGGCACCTGCCTGAACCGGGGCTGCATCCCCACCAAGACGCTGCTCCACGCCTCTCAGGTCTACTACGACGCCGTCAACGGCGGCGGCGTAGGCGTCCACGGCTCCCTGTCCTACGATATAGGCGAGATGTTCGCCTTCAAGCGCAGCGTCAGCGAGAAGCTGCGCGGCGGCATCCACGCGCTGCTGAAGGGCGCGAAGGTGGACGTGCTCACCGGCACGGCGCAGATCACCGCCCCCGGACAGGTCGCCGTCACCGGCGAGGAGGGCACCGTCACCTACACCGCCGAGCGTATTCTGGCGGCGACCGGCTCCGTGAACGTCCGCCCGCCCATTCCCGGTCTGGAGCTGTCCGGCGTGATGACCTCCGACGAGCTGCTGGAGGGCACGGACACGCCGTACCGCTCCATCGTCATCATCGGCGGCGGCGTGATCGGCGTGGAATTTGCCACGTTTTACAGTCACTTAGGCTGCCCTGTGACGCTGGTGGAGGGCATGGCGAACCTGCTGCCCCAGATGGATCGCGAGCTGGGACAGAATCTGGCGCAGATCCTGAAAAAGCAGGGGGTGGAGGTGCTGACCTCCGCCATGGTGCAGTCGGTGGAGCAGACGGCGGACGGTATGTGCGTCCACCTGACCCAGAAGGGCAAGGAGCTGACCGTCACCGGCGAGAAGGTGCTCTGCGCCATTGGCCGCCGCGCCTACTTTGACGGGCTGTTTGCCGCTGACCTGACCCCGGAGCTGAACGGCAGGCGGCTGCTGGTGGACGAGAACTACCGGACCAGCATCCCCACCGTGTACGCCATCGGCGATGCGTCCTCTGCCGTGCAGCTGGCGCACGTGGCGGCGGCACAGGGCACGGACTGCGTGGAGCGTATGTGCGGCGGCAAGGGTGCCACAGATCTGAACGTGATCCCCAGCTGCATTTACAGCGCACCGGAGATTGCCGTGGTGGGACTGACGGAGGCGGAGGCGAAGGAGCAGGGCATCCCCGCCGTGTCCGGCAAATGCACCCTGTTCAGCAACGCCCGTACCATCATCGAGGACCCCGGCCGCTGCTTTATGAAGCTGGTGGCGCGGAGCGACACCCACGAGATCGTCGGTGCCCAGCTCATGTGCCAGCATGCCAGCGACATGATCTCCCAGCTGAGCACCGCCATGGTGAACCACCTGACGGCGGAGCAGCTGCTCTCTGTCATGCGGCCTCACCCCTCCTTCGAGGAGGCACTGTCCGAGGCGGTGGAGAATCTCACGTCCAAGCTGGCGTAAAAACACAGCAGGGCAGGGGAGCGCGCCGCGCTTCTCTGCCCGCTCTTTTTTCAGGAGGTGCCCATGGATACCATACAGCGGCAAAAGGCAGCCCTTCGCCGGGAGGCAGCGGCGGCGGAGGCGGCACTGACATCATCGGAGCGTCACCTCTCCGACGACGCCATTCTCCGCCACGTGCTGCACACGCCGGAGTACCGCCGCGCCGGAACGGTGTTCGCCTTCGTGGGGCGCGGCAGCGAGATCGACACCGCGCCCCTGCTGCGTCAGGTGCTGGCGGACGGCAAGCGTCTGTGTGTCCCCCTGTGCACCGCCCCCGGCGTCATGGAGAGCCGGCAGGTGCTTGCGCTGTCGGAGCTTGCGCCGGGAGCCTACGGCATCCCGGAGCCGCCCGCCGCCGCGCCTCTCGTCCCCGCCGAGGAGATCGACCTCGCCATCGTCCCCTGTGCATCGGCGTCCCCGGACGGCGGCCGCCTTGGCAGAGGCGGCGGGTACTATGACCGCTTCCTGCGCCGCTGCACCGGCGACGCGCTGCTCCTGTGCCGGGAAGCCCTCCTCCGCGCCCATATCCCCCAAGAGCCCCACGACGTCCGCCTTCCCGCCGTCATCACCGAGCGGGGGCGGCTGTAACAGGGGAGGGGAGAACCGCGTGACAAGCGGGAGAGTGTGTGGTATACTGCTCTTATCAACCACAAAGGAGGGCGTACCATGCGAATCAACTGGTTCAAGGACGAAAATCATCTGGTCTATATCAACGGCGCGACCCAGCTGGCGGAGCTGGAACGGACGCTGCACTTCCCCGGTCTGGAGGAGGCGGCCAACGACCTGCGGCAGCACCCCACGGCGGAGGGCTTCACCATCAAGGGACCCAAGCGCACCAGCGGGCGGCTGTTCGTGCCCGACCTGACCTTCGGCGAGCACATCGAAATGGGCGAGAACATCTTCTTCTACATGGGCGAGATGCAGGAGTGCTACGTCATCTACTGGCCGGACGCACCGGTAGCCAAGTGAAAGTAAAAAACGCAGAGACGCCGCCGCGTCTCTGCGTTTTTTTTGTCAATCCCCCGTGTCCGGCAGCGTCACCGTGAAGGTGGAGCCCTTCCCCGGCTGGGAGAACACCGTCACCTGCCCGCCGCACAGGCTCACCACCCGCCGCACGATGGACAGCCCCAGCCCGTTGCCCCGGCTGTCCGGGCACGTTTCGGCGCGGTAGAACTTGTCGAAAATGTGCCGCTGCGTCTCCTCGTCCATGCCCACGCCCGTGTCGGACACGGACACGGAGATCTCCCCCTCACTCTGCCGCAGCACCACGGTGATCTGCCCCCCGGCGGGGGTGAACCGTATGGCGTTGGACAGGAGGTTCGACCAGATGTGCTCCATCAGCTCCTCGTTGCCGTAGTAGTCCACCCGGTCGAGGTCGCCCTCCACCGTCAGCCCCTTCTTCAGCCACGCCCGCTCCTGCTGGTGGACGCACCGGCGCAGCTGCTCGTCCAGACTGTACCGCGCCTTCCCCGACACGATCTCCGTGTTCTCGTACTGGGTCAGCTCCAGAATACGGGTGCTCATGGCGGCAAGCCGCTCGGACTGCTGCACGATGGTGTCCGTATAGGTCTGCCGCTGCTCCGCCGTCAGGTCTGTGCTCTGCAAGAGCTTGGCGAAGCCCCGTATGGAGATGAGGGGCGTTTTGAACTCATGGGAGAAGGTGTTCACGAAGTCGGAGCGCAGCATCTCCACGCTGGCCAGCTCCTCCGCCATCTTGTTGAAGCTGCGGATATACTCCGCCACCTCGCCCCGTGCGCCGCGCACCTCCACCCGGACGGAGTAATCCCCCGCCGCCACCGCCTGCGTGGCGTGCATCAGCCGGGACAGGGGAGCCAGATACCCTCGGAATATAAACACCGCCAGCAGCACGCCCAGAATAACGCTCACCGTCAGCAAAAGGATGGGCCACAGCAGCGTGTAGCTCTTGTCCTCCAGGTGCACCAGCTGCTGCACCAGCGAGAGTATGCCGATCGCCAGCGTGGCATACGCCACCACCAGCCCCAGCACCAGCAGGATCATGGTGCCCAGCAGCCGGAAGGGCGGGCTTTCCTTCGTCGCCTTATTTCTGCTCATTTCCGTCCTCCCGCAGCATCCCCATATAGCCGAACCCCCGGATGGTCCGCAGCTCAAAGTCCGGGTTGTCCCGGAACTTATCCCGCAGCCGGGAGATATAGACCTCCACGGTGTGCTCGTCCACGTCGCTGTCCAGATCCCAGATGTCGTCGATCAGCTGCCGCTTGGTGAAAAGCGTCCGCGGGTAGGACAGCAGCTTGTACAGCAGCATGAACTCCTTCGCCGTCAGCTGCCACGTGCCCTGCGGCGTGATGACCTGTAACGCACTGCGATCCAGAACCGTGGAGCCTACCGCCAGCCGCCGCTCCGCCCGGCTGCAATACCGCCGCAGCAACGCCTCAATGCGCCAGAGCATCTCCTCCTCGTCCACGGGCTTCACCATGTAGTCGTCCGTGCCCGCCCGGAAGCCCCGCCGCTTGTCCTCCTGGGTCACCCGCGCCGTCACCATCAGCACCGGCAGGTCGCAGTTTCCCTCCCGCAGCGTCTGGGTGAAGGCGATGCCGTCCATTCGCGGCATGGTGATGTCCACCACCGCCAGATCGCACTGGTAATGCTCCATGACCTCCAACGCCTCCACGCCGTCCCCTGCGGGGCACGGCTCGTACCCGGCGCGGCGCAGCACCTCGCACATTAAAAGCCGGGTGCTCTCGTCATCCTCGGCGACCAAAATCCGAAACATACCGCTCCTCCTTTGCGCTTTTCTCGATTTTATCACATTTGCCCATAAAAATCGAGAGTTTTTAGAGGTTGGATTGAGGTTCCTCCGGTATACTACAAGCACAATAGGAAAAACATAGGAGGAACTGCCCCATGCATAGACCTGTTTGCATCACCTACGACAGTACCTGTGACCTGACGCCCCAGCTGCTGGAGCGTTTCCGGATACGCACCATCCCCCTGACCATCCAGAGCGGTGAGCGGGTTTTCCCCGACGACGGCAGCTACACCTCGGCGGAGCTGTACGACGGCTACCGCCGGGACGGCACGCTGCCCAAGACCTCCGCCATCAGCCCGGAGGAATTTCGCGGCTTCTTCTCCGCCATTTTGGACGAGGGCTTTGACATCGTCCACATCGACATCAGCTCCGACCTGTCCTGCACCTGCCAGAACGCCGTGATGGCGGCGCAGGAGCTGGCGGACAAGGGCGCGATCCACGTGGTGGACAGCCGCCAGCTCTCCACCGGCGGCGGCCTGCTGGCTCTCCAGGGGGCGAAGCTGCGGGATGACGGCATGGCGGCGTCGGACATCGCCGCGGAGCTGCGCCGTCTTGCGCCTCTCAGCGACACCAGCTTCGTGCTGGACACGCTGGAGTATATGTGGAAGGGCGGCAGATGCAGCGGCGTGACGGCTCTGGGAGCCAATATGCTGAAGCTGAAGCCCAGCCTTGAGATCCGGGACGGCAAGCTGGTGGTCTGCAAGAAATACCGTGGTGCCATGGAAAAGGTGTACCGCCAGTACGTCACCGAGCGTCTTGCGGACAAGGCGGTGGTGGACGATTGGGCGTTCATCACCCACTCCGGCGAGGTGTCGGAGAAGACCTTGCAGGAGCTGACGGCACTGGTGCGGGAGCTTGCACCCTTCAAGGAGATATTCGTCACCCAAGCGGGCTGCACCGTGTCCTCTCACTGCGGCCCCGGCACGCTGGGCGTGCTGTTCCTCCGCCGGCCCGCCCCCACCGAATAACTGACCGAAAAAAACACCACCCGATCGGGTGGTGTTTTTTCTCCTGTCGATACCTCAGCCCAGCTTGCCCCACGTCAGCGGCCCGACGATACCGTCCGCGCCCAGTCCGTTAGCCTTCTGGAACGCCACCACCGCCGCGTAGGTCTTGCTGCCGAAAATGCCGTCCACTGCGCCGCAGTCGAAGCCCTTCTTGTTTAGCAGCTCTTGCAGCCTCCGCACGGCGTCACCGCGAGAGCCGCGATACACCGTGGGCTGCGTGCCCGCCGTCGTGCCTGCCGCCGGCAGAGCCGCCGTCGTGTCGTACAGCTTCGCCCACGTCAGCTTGCCCACGATACCGTCTGCCGCCAAGCCGTTGGCGTTCTGGAACGCGATCACCGCCGCCCGTGTGTTCCTCCCGAAGATCCCGTCCACGCTTCCGGCGTTGTATCCCTTGGCGTTCAACATCTCCTGCAAGGTCTTAACGTCACTGCTGCGGGAGCCTAAGAGCAGCGTGGGCAGCTTCGCCGGTGCGGCGGGCGCGCTGGTGGACACTCTGTGACCGGAACCGGAGCCGCCGCCGGTGCTGCCGCCTCCGGTGTTACCTCCGGAGCCGCCGCCGGTATTGCCGCCGGTATTGCCGCCGGTGTTGCCGCCGGTGTTGCCGCCGCCGGATGTCTCCACGACCTTGACGCGCACAGCCACGTTTCTGGCGGGGTTGTGGTTGTTGTCGCCGCCATAGTTCGCCATGAACTCCACCGCGTCGCCTGCGGTGTTTATCACGGCGTCACCGTTCACCCACGTCCAGCCGTCGGGCAAAACCACCGTGGAGAGGGCTTTGCCCACGTAGCCGGTCAACCCGGAGGGAGCAGGCGCGTCAGCCTTGGCGATTTTGAAAGTCACCTTGGCGGTCACGCCATCCAGCGTGATGCTGGCGGTGTACTCCCCTGCGTCCACGGGGGTAGTGGTAAGGGCGGTGCCGCCCTTCGCATAGATGATGCTGGGAACGCTGATTGTGCTGACGAGATTGTTTTCCAGCTTGGCATCTTTTGCCGTGCCGTCGTAGGTCAGACGGGTCGGTGCCTTGATGGTCACGCTGCCGCCGCTGATGGAGCAGCCGCTGCACGTGGCGGTGATGGTGTTACCCGCTGTATTCACCTTATACGTCCAACGGTGCTGATGTGCAGCAAAGGAGAGATTGCCCGCATCGTCTCTAACGACATCGTACTCGCTGGAATACGTGTCGTGGGTGAAAATCTCGGAGTAATTCAAATTCGTATCGGTTGCCCCGGTGGCGAACTTGCCTGTCGTGCTCACACCGATTCGCGCATCCTGATGCAGTCCTTTGACCGTGATAGTCTTGCCATCGGACAGGCGGACATTGTCCGTGTTATGATCAAAGTACCACTTGTTGCCGGTGATCTCCACGGCACCGGACACCGTGAACGTGCCGTACTTCACATACACACCGCCGCCGCCGTAGCCGCCGGTCGCCTTGTTGCCGGTAATGCTGCCGCCCTCCATGTTGAACGTTCCGACCACATATACGCCGCCGCCGCCCCGGGCGTGGTTGCCGGTAATGCTGCCGCCGCTCATGTGGAACGTGCCGTCTTCACCTGCATACACGCCGCCGCCATGACCGTCGTAGTTGCCGGTCGCCTTGTTGTCGGTGATGCTGCCGCCGCTCATGTGGAACGTGCCCTTGTCCACGCGCACGCCGCCGCCCCGGGAGTTGCCGCCGCTGGTCGCCTCGTTGCGGGAGATGCTGCCGTCGCTCATGTTGAACTCGCCGCCGTTCACAAACACGCCGCCGCTATGGGGAGCGTTGTTGATGGAGATTTTGCCGCCTTTCATGTTGAACGTGCCGCCGCCCATGCCTACGCCGCCGCCGTATTTCTCCGAATAGTTGTCGGTGATGCTGCCGCCCTCCATATTGAACGTGCCATCTTTCACATATACGCCGCCGCCGTAGGTGCCTGCCCTGTTGCCGGAGATGCTGCCGTCGTACATGTTGAACGTGCCGTTTTTCATATACACACCGCCGCCCTGATCCGTCTCGTTACCGGAGATGCTGCCGCCGTACAGATTGAACGTGCCGCCGCCGCTCACATACACGCCGCCCCCTCCGCTTGACGAAGAGTTGCCGGTAATGCTGCCACCGTACATATCGAACGTACCGCCGTGCACATGTACGCCCAAGCCTTTTTTGGAGCCGTGGGTGATTTTGCCGCCCCCACGGCAGTCGGTCAGTGCCACATTACCGCAAGACTCAATAGTATGACTGCTCGCGTTGATGGAGACGGTTTTGCCATTCAGATCCAGTGCCACGCCGTTATCTTTGTCAAAGCTCCAAGTGTTCTTCAGCGTCACATCCGCCGTCAGATAGTAGTAACCATCGTTGGGTAGTTTGGTTGCATCGCTCCACGGCTTCCATGTAACGACGGGGTGCTCCGGGTTGCCATCCTTATCCATGTGGGTGCAGGTATTGCCGCAGACAGGGTGCACCATCTGCGTCTTACCCTCACGGAGCTGCACCACGCCCTTATCTAACTTAGTGCTGTACTTCTCAAGATCATCAGCGAAGAACACCTTCGCGTCGTCTGTCGTCACAGTGTAGCTGCCGCTACCCTTAGCAATCTCGACCGGCGCACTCTCACCCGGCTTTGTCGCCGTGGTCACGCCGATTTCCGCGCCGCTCAGCGCGTCGGTGACAGTGATAGTCTTTCCATCGGGCAGATAGACATTACTGTCGCTGCCAACGGAGTTCTTGTTGCCGCTGATTTTCACGCCGCCGGACACCTTGAACTCGCCGCTGTGCACCCATACGCCGCCGCCGTTCGCCGCCGTATTGTCGGTGATACTGCCGCCGCTCATGTTGAATTTACCGTCACCCACAAACACGCCGCCGCCGGTGCCAGTGGTTTTGCCGTCACCGGTCGCTGTGTTGCCGGTGATGCTGCCGCCGCTCATATTGAATGTACCTTGGAACACATATACGCCGCCGCCGTTGCTGGTTGTTGTGTTGCCGGTGATGCTGCCGCCCTCCATGTTAAATGCGACGCCATATACATACACGCCGTTGCCGGGGTACTTACTCCCATCATCTTTTTCTCCGTGGGTGATGGTACCCGTTCCCTTGCAGTCGGTCAGCGTAAAAGTGCCGTGGACGGTGATGCACGTATGGTTGCCCGTGAACTCAATGCTCTTGCCATTGAGGCAAAGCGTGACCGTCTCGTTGACCGTGATGCTTGCATTCAGCGTAAGGTTGGTTTCAAGATAGTAGTTGCCTTCGGGCAGCTCGTAGGTGCCATCGGTTTGTTCCCACACCCCATCACCCATTTGCAGTTTGCCATCTTCATTTTGGGACAGCTTCTGGGCAAAGACTGTGTTATTCGCATGGCTGTGCGTCTCCGCCGCGGAGCTAAATGCCGCCGCAGACACGCTCTGCTCGGACAGGACATCCCCCTCGCCCTGTCCGGTTCCAGTGCTATCCCCGTCCTGTCCGGTTCCGGTGCTATCCTCGTCTTGCCCGGTTCCAGTGCTGTCCTCGCCCTGCTCGGTCACAGTGTTCCCCTCGCCCTGCTCTGCCGCGAGAGTGTCTCCTGCGCCGGCTGTCCCCGCCTCCTCTGCCAACGCCGCCGTAGGCAGCAGCGACAGGCACAGCATCAGCGCAAGGAAAATACTCAATACTTTTTTCTTCACCGCTTAGTACCTCCTGTGTTTCGTGTCCTTGGGGCTCCCGCCAGCCGCACAGAGAAACCGCTCCCCCGTATACGGGGGACAACGGGGCATGCCCCGTTGTGAATGACCTCTCGTCAACCGCTGTGGGCGGGCGAAAAGCAGCCCCGAAAATGCTTGCTTTTTTGCCCGTTTCCTGTATAGTAATATCATACACCGTACGTTAACGTGCGATGCAACACTTTTTTTGCGTCACGGGGAATATTTTATGAAAAAAGACGACAATTTGTTTTCCATCGGAGAGGTGGCAAAATCGTTGGGCGTCACCCGCCGCGCCATCCTCTACTATGAGGAGTTCGGGCTGATCTGCCCGGACGCGAAGGAGGGGACGAAGGGAAACCGTTACTACACCATCGACACCCTTGTGAAGCTTCGAACCATCCGCATTTTGCAGGGCTTAGGGCTGTCTCTGAGCGACGTGCGGGACTATCTGGACGACGCCTTCGACCTGCCGCAGATGATCCGGCGGCTGGAGAGGCAGCGCGACGAGCTGAACCGCTATATTGAGGGGCTTCGGGAACGCTCCAACACGGAGCCGCCGCAGGTGAAGCAGATCCTCACCCCCCGGCAGACCATCTACCGCAGAACCTTTACCGCGCCCAGCGTGGCGGAGCGGACAAAGCTCCTGCGGCGCACCGCCGTGGAGGGGATGCGGCTCTACGGCACGGATCTCACCCACCGTATGTATCTGGTGGAATCCCACATCCAACGGCCGGAGGAGGTGTCCTTCTGCGTGGCGATCCCCCCGGAGAGCGAGGGGGAGTGCGTGGAGCTGCTGCCCGCCACGCCAGCTCTCAGCCTCTACCACCACGGGGCGTACGAAACTCTGCCTGCCGCGGCAAAGCTGCTTTTCGACTATGCGCGGCAGCACGGTCTCACGCCCACGGGGGAGGTGCGCCGCATTTATCTGGAGGGGCCGCCCCAGCGCAGCGATCCCGCCCACTTCACCACGCAGGTGGTGCTGCCCCTCCGGGACGCACCCCACGAGTGAGCCGCCCGCAAAGCAGCAAAAAAACCGCCCCTCCGGGCGGTTTTTGTCATACTGCGGACAGCGGTTCAGTCCACCACCACCGACGCAAGCTCCTCGGCGGAAATGCGGTACA
>OLWA01000980.1_pt1 | contig 32164 bp, 23 predicted proteins | sample 1673251 | NCBI WGS metagenome assembly OLWA01 (sample SAMEA3178937, study PRJEB25190) | human gut metagenome | biome: human gut; feature: human-associated habitat; material: faeces | place: Austria | collected 2013 | reverse complement strand
AAAGGTACAGAGTTTGAAGACATGACGCTACATAAGCTGAGACATTGCAACGCCACGCTTTTGCTGAACAGCGGAGTAGACCTGAAAGTGATCTCCGAACACCTCGGTCACTGTGACATAGGTGTTACGGCGAACATTTATGCCGATGTACTCCAAAGGCAGAAGATACGTCTTGCCGATACGACCGACGATAAGCCTTCCGATGAACTGACCTGACACAAAAAACCTCTCTGTCGGTTTCCCGACAAAGAGGTTTACATTCACAGTATTTAGTTGAACAATTTGTTGAACAGCTTTGTAAGATATTCTCGAAAATACCGTAATATAGGCGTTTGCGAAAAATTCTTTTAACGCTTTGAGAACTGTGGTGCACGACGAGCAGCCTTGAGACCATATTTCTTTCTTTCCTTCATTCTTGGGTCACGAGTGAGGAATCCAGCCTTCTTGAGAACCGGACGAAGCTCAGGATCGTAAACGAGAAGAGCTCTTGAAAGACCATGTCTGATAGCACCAGCCTGACCTGTAACACCGCCTCCGGCAACTGTGCATACAATGTCAAACTTGTCAGTTGTATCTGTAAGGTTAAGAGGCTGACGAACGATAAGCTTTAAAGTTTCAAGACCAAAATATTCGTCAATGCTTCTTCCGTTTATAGTAATATTTCCAGAACCCGGATAAACTCTTACTCTTGCAACAGAACTCTTTCTTCTGCCTGTTCCATAGAAATATTTAACTTTTGATTCGTACATTTAACTCCGCCTCCTTATTATAATTCATAAGCTGAAGGCTTCTGAGCCTCATGCTTGTGTGCTGCGTCTCTGTAAGTTCTTAAACGCTTAAGCTGGTTTCTTCCCTGAGCATTGTTAGGAAGCATTCCGTTTACAGCGATCATCATTGCTTTTTCAGGCTTTGTTTCCATAAGTTCTTTATAGCTTACGGATTTCAGTCCGCCGATCCAGCCTGTGTGCCAGTAGAACTTCTTGTTTTCAAGCTTCTTACCTGTAAGAATAGCCTTTTCACAGTTGATGATGATTACGTGATCTCCACAGTCTACGTGTGGAGCATAAGTTGGCTTGTGCTTGCCTCTGAGAATATGAGCAGCCTGTGCAGCAACACGGCCGAGTGGCTTGTCAGTTGCATCTAATACATACCATTTACGGTTAACTTCATTAGCTTTTGGCATATAAGTTGACATAATATGTTTTCCTCCGTTAAATTATTTTTACGTCAAGCAGAAGGGGATTGGGTCGATCCGCTTTTGCAGGGCATCCGCAAGTCCGGATTTCCGGGTATGCCCAAACATTCCTTGACATCACAAAATCTATTATACAGGCTTTCGGATGAAATGTCAATAGCTAAATCTCCGATTTTTTAATTTATATCCCTTTCACGCTTGTTTTCTCTCTGTTTTTCTCGATTTCTCTCGATTTCTTGAAATTCATTTTATTTTTGAATATTTTTTATAAACCAGATTTTGTATCGTGTGTCAGAAAAATAAGATAAAAAGCGGAAAAACTGTGTAGGTATACAAAAATTGAATGAAATGAAAAAAATAACTTACACTGAATACAAAAATATGATATACTCTTTTTTAGAATAATTTTGGTTATATTGGAAACGCACACGGTCAATCCCCGTGATAACGAACAACACATAATTGTTACTTATTTTATCAAAGGGGTTTGCTTTAATGAAAAAAACAAAATTACAAAACTTTATTTTTACGGCGATTATGGCGTTCGTCATGGTTTATGCAATGGTATGTTATAATATTGCTCTTGATAAGGGTGGAATGTCAAACAGCATATTTTTGATTGCATTTCACGAAATTCCGATTATGTGGCCTGTTGCAATTATTCTTGAACTTCTTGTGGCGGAAAGACTGGCTGTTAAACTTGCTTTCAGGATAGTCAGAAAAGATGACAGACCAGTTTTCATAACTTTGGCAATTTCTTCTATGATAGTCTGTATAATGTGTCCTGTTATGAGTCTTATTGCGGTATGTCTGTTCATGCATCCTGGCAATCAGATTGTTGCTTTGTGGCTTCAGAAGTTCGTGCAGAATTTTCCAATGGCATTTTTCTGGCAAATATTTTTTGCGGGACCATTAGTAAGGAATTTTTTCAGATTGTTTGAAAGAAAGAAAATCTCATAAAAAATAGCGGACGCCTTGCAAAAGACGTCCTTTTTCATACATTATTTAAGTTCGACTATTGTAACGCCATTTTCGCCCTCTCCATAAAGACCGGAACGAAAACTCTTGACATTTTTCATGGATTTGAGTCGCTGCTGAATAGCTGCTCTCAATACTCCTGTACCCTTTCCATGAATAATAGTGACCATGTTAAGCCCCGAAAGAACGGCACTGTCTATAAAAGCTTCCATTTCATAGACACCTTCATCAGCACTTTTTCCACGTATATCAAGTTCCATAGTGCCTTTGCGTTCCATTTTGCTTTTAATATTTCTTGTGGAAACCGGTTTGCTTTTGTATGTGACCTTCTGTTCATCAAGCAGTTTCAGTTGTAAAACTGAAACCTTGGTTTTCATGATTCCCATCTGGATATATACATTTCCGCTGTCGTCGGGTTCACTGCACACAGTACCTTTTTTGTCGATGTCACGAACGAGAACGGTATCACCCTTTTTAAGCTTTCTTGGAAGTCTGTACCCGTCATCACGCTTTTCAATAATAGGATTTGCACTGTCATACATTTTATTGAATCTCTGTTTGCTTCGTGACTTTGCATTTGCATATTTTTCAGAAAAGTCTTTTTTATCCTTTTCCTTTTTGATTTTTTCGAGTTCGTCTATAAGGCTGTTTGATTCAGCCTTTACACTTTCAATAATACTTGTTGCCTGAAGTCTTGCCTGTTCAAGCTGCTGTTCCTTGTTTTTTTCAAGTTCATCAAGTTCCTGTTTCAGCTTGTTTCTGGTTTCTTCTTCCTGCTGTTTTATAATGCGTATCTGTTCGTTTTGTTTTTCAAGCTCTGTTCTTGCTATTTCAAGCTGTTCAACAACCTTTTCAAATCGTGTATTATCATCGCTTACCAGCCTTTTTGCATATTCTATAACATCTTCCGGCATACCAAGAGATGCTGAAATTGCAAAGGCATTTGACTTTCCCGGAGAACCGGTAATCAGCCGGTAGGTTGGTTTCAGCGTTTCTATATCAAATTCGCAGCTTGCATTCTCTACGTCCGGCTGTTCAATAGCATAAAGCTTCAGTTCCTGATAGTGTGTTGAAACCATCATTTTTGCACCCTGACATTTCAGCCTTTCAATGACGGATATTGCAAGTGCGGCACCTTCTACCGGGTCAGTACCCGAACCAAGTTCATCGAGAAGTATGAGTGAATTTTCATCAGCAATTCTTATTATTTCGATAACTTTGTTTGTGTGGGAGGAGAAAGTTGAAAGACTCTGTTCGATGCTCTGATTATCACCGATATCAGCTAATATATTTGTGTAAACGGAAACATGGCTTCCGTCCGAAACCGGAATAAGCATACCACACATAACCATTGCAGAAAGCAGACCGGCTGTTTTCAGAGCAACAGTTTTACCACCTGTGTTAGGGCCGGTGATTATAAGTGCCTGATAATTTTCACCAAGACTTATGTCAATTGGAACAGCCTTTTTCGGGTCGAGCAGAGGGTGTCTTGCCTTGTTAAGACGGAGTGTTCCGTCACAGGTTATTTCCGGAACAGATGCTTTCATTTTTGCCGCAAGATTTGCCTTTGCAAAATAGAGATTGAGTTCTGCGGCAATCTGATATCCGCCGGTGATTTCTTCTGCACACTGTCCGCATTCGGCACAAAGCTCTGTGATTATGCGGTCAATTTCTTCCTGTTCCTGACTTTCAAGCATTCTTATATCATTGTTCGCTTCAACAATAGCCATAGGTTCAATAAATATAGTCTGACCTGAGGCAGAGGACGAATGGATAAGTCCCTGTATTTTTCCTCTGTGTTCCGATTTTACAGGAAGAACATATCTGCCGTCCCTCATAGTAACAATATTTTCCTGTAATGCCTTCTGGACATTTTCGGAACGTATCATTTTGTCAAGCGTCTCACGCAGTTTTGCTCCGGCACGGTTTATCTTTTTTCTTATTGCTGCCAGTTCCGGACTTGCCGCATCAGCAATTTCATCCTCTGAAATAATGGAACGGTCAAGCTTTTCATACAGATACTTGTTCGGACGCAGTGACGAGAAAAGATAGTCAAGGTCTGTCTGAACGCTTTCACAATGTGAGTACCAGTCTGAAAGGGCAGTTATCTGGTTCAGGACGTGCTTTACTTCAATCAGTTCACCAAGTGATATTTTTGAACCGGTTGTCGCACGTCTTAAAGATGCACTTACATCTTTTATATTATAGAACGGGGGAGTGCCGAAACGAACAGAGAGGTCAAGTGCCTGTGCGGTTTTGTCAATTTCCCTGCAAACTTCATCGTATTCGGTGCAAGGCTCGAGTTCAAGAGCCATCTGCTTTGTTTTTTCATTTGCCGCCATATCGGACAGCATTTTCAGAACTTTATGTAGTTCCAGTGTTTTGTAATATCTGTTCATAGTTTTAATTCCCTAAAGATTTATAAAAATCGAGTGTTTTAAATTCACGCCCGAGGTGATAAAGAAGATATTTTTCAGTCACCTCAGAAAGTTTTTTCATGCTGTTTTCTGAAAGTCTGAAATTGAAAAGCCTGTCAAAGTCCGCAAAGACAATATGACGCAGAGCTTTGACAACGGCTGAATTTATCATTATGTGTGTATCATCGTAATTATGATGTCTGCATTTGTCGCAGTATAATTTCGTTGTATTTATTTCAAAGCACATCTGTTCGGCAGTATAGGACATACATACCGGACAGCATACAATATCCGGCATCATTCCGATTTCTGTCATGAACCTCATCTCGAAAACTGACTTTAAAAAAATACATTTCCTTTCACCGCCGGAAAGGAAATGCAGAGTGTTCAGAACGAGCCGCATAAGGTCATCACGCTGTTCTATCTGACTTGCGGCGAACATCAGAACTTCGGAGATATAGTCAGCCAGAGCAAGTCTGTCAAGGTCTTCTCTTATATTATAGAAAAGCCGTATCGGTTCACAGCTGTCCAGATAATATCTTCCTTTATCCGAACGGACAGAAAATTTTGAATATGCAAAAAGCTGAGTGCCTCCGGAATTTCGGCTTGTTATTTTTCTTCCGCCTTTTACTGAAAACTCTATGACGCCGCGTTCCTTTGTGAAAATATGAACGAACTTGTCACTTTCACCGACAGGATATTCCCTCAGTACTATTCCCGAAAGAGTTATTATTTCCATTTAAATCTCCGTTTTTGATATGTTGTGAATCATTTTTATAATCAAGGTAATCCTGAATTTTTCCTGTTGTCATGAATTTATTCCATTTTTCATCAGTCATAAAAATCTCCGTTCCGTCTTATGAGTTGCATAAGGCTTTTTTGTTCACCTTAAAATTATTTCCTCAAACGGAATTTTTATATTATGCAATCAATGGAAATTATTTAATGCCAATGTTTGCTTTTCGGGATTTTTCTGCCAGAGTGAATCAGTGCATAAGACTTTACTTTTTTTCTTTTTCGTAATTCAGGAAATTTAATAATCTGACCAAGTGCTTCCAGTATACATTCCAAAAAGAGTTCAAGAAAAAATTCACCCATATATTCACCTTAATTATTTTTCTGTCAGACCGAAAGAACGTATAAGACCTTCTTTGTTACGCCAGTCCTCCTTGACCTTTACCCAGCACTGAAGATTGACTTTTATTCTGAAAAAGTTTTCAAGTTCCTGTCTGGATAGGGTAGCGGCTTTTTTAAGCATACTTCCTCCCTTGCCGATAACAATTCCCTTGTGGGAATCTCTTTCGCAATATATAACAGCGTCAATGTCAAGTATATCCTTGTCATCACGTTCGGACATTTTTTCAACTGTTACTGCTATACCATGAGGAACTTCGTCATTAAGAAGATTCAGAAGCTTCTCCCTGATTATCTCAGAAGCGATGACCTTTTCGGGCTGGTCTGTTATCATATCGTCAGGGAAGAAGTGAGGACTGTCAGATGCAAATTTCATGACCTCTGAAACGACTATATCCACGCCGTTGTTTTCTGTAACGCTTATCGGAATAATGGAGTCAAAATTATATTTTCCGCTCAGCTCCGAAATTATCGGTACAAGGTCGCTTTTGTTTTCCAGAAGGTCTATCTTGTTCAGTACATATATAAGATGAGTCTTACCGGAGGAGAGGTCGGAAAGCATATGTTCTTCCTGATTGCTGAGTTTTTTTGTGCAGTCAGCCATGAAAACGACAACGTCAATATCCGCAACGGATTCCCTTACAGCATTAAGCATATGGTTGCTGAGTTTGTTCTTCGGCTTGTGAAGTCCCGGAGTATCCATAAATACAAGCTGAATGTCATCTATCGTTTTTATTCCGGTGATTCTTGTTCGTGTCGTCTGCGACTTGCTGCTGACGGACGCAATCTTTTCGCCGATGACAGCATTAAGCAGCGATGACTTTCCAGCATTTGTTCTTCCGATAATAGTTGCAAAAACAGTTTTTGTCATATTTGTCTCCGTTTCTTTTTTGTGTTATGACTCGTCTGTAACGTAGGTGGCATCTCTTGAAATTCCGAGTTTTTCAAGAACAGCCTCTTCTTTTTCTCTCATTATACGTTCTTCGAGCGGACTTGTTTCATGGTCATATCCCAGAAGATGGAGCATTGAGTGAACAGTCAGAAATCCTACTTCACGTTCAAGTGAATGTCCGTACATATTTGCCTGTTTTACAGCCATTTCAAGGGAGATAACAACATCTCCGAGTAGTACAGAACCAGTTTCGGCATTTACTTCCTGAGTTCCGTCTTCACTGGTCAGAGGAAAGGAGAGAACATCTGTTTCTTTGTCTTTGTTTCTGTAAGCTTTATTAAGACTTCTTATTTCCTTGTTGGTTACAAATGAAACGCTTACTTCCGCATCTTTGCCAAAATTTTCAGTTGCCAGAACAGCCTGACAGCAGCGGCGGATCAGAAGACGTATACCAACCGGAATTTTTACAGCAGCCTGATTATTTTTTACATACACCTTTAACTTTGACATTTTTTTATTTTCTCCTTTCGTTGTTGTATTTTTCATAAGCCTTGACAATATCCTGAACCAGCTTATGTCTTACTACATCTTTTTCATTGAATTTATGAATGTAAATGTCATCAACGTTTCTGAGAACTTTCATAGCCTCAATAAGTCCGGAGCTCTTGCTGTCCGGAAGGTCAATCTGCGTAACGTCACCTGTGATTACCATTTTACTGTCATTTCCAAGACGTGTAAGGAACATTTTTATCTGTTCAGATGTTGTGTTCTGTGCCTCATCGAGGATAATGAACGAGCCTTCAAGAGTACGTCCTCTCATGTATGCCAGAGGGGCAACTTCTATGATGCCTTTTTCCATATATTTATTGAAGTTTTCAGCACCGAACATTTCAAAAAGTGCATCATAAAGCGGACGCAGATAAGGGTCAACCTTGTCCTGAAGGTCACCCGGAAGGAAACCGAGTTTTTCACCTGCTTCAACAGCCGGACGTGTCAGGATTATCTTGTTTACTTCATGAGCCTTGAAAGCCTTTGCAGCCATGGCAACCGCCAGATAGGTCTTGCCTGTACCGGCAGGGCCTATTCCCATTACAATAGTATTGTTTTTGATTCCGTCAATATATTTTTTCTGTCCGACAGTTCTTGGTCTGACGATTTTTCCGGTAGCGGTAACACATATACCGTCTCCGAGCAGTTCGTTTATCTGTTCGCCTTTTCCGTCTGAAACCATAGATGTGACATATCTGATAGTCTGACCTGTAACTCTTTCGCCGGTATTGGAGATCTTCATAAGAGCTTCAATAGCCTGAGCAGCCTTATTGACATTTTCTTCGCTGCCGGAAATTTTTATATCAGTTCCACGGCTTAATACAACAACTTCATATTGTCTTTGAATCATGTTTATGTTTTCATCATAAGTTCCGAATAGGTTTATAATCTGTTCTGTATTATTTACATTTATAATCTTATCAGCCATTAAAACACTCTTTTCTTTTCAGGTACAATCTGTACCCTTGATTTTCATGTTATTATTATACCATATTTCTTCTGATTTTTAAATACTTATTTTCTAATTTTTTTCAAAATTTAACAGATTTTTTCAAAGAACTTACAAAATTACTGAGAATTTATGAAAATTCGATTACATTTCTCCGTATTTTTATGAAGCAAAAGGACATTCGTCTTCTGCGAATGTCCTTATGGATTTTATTTTCCGGTATCTGAATTGTCTGATGAAGAATCTCCGGCAGCACCTATGTATGCACCTACATCAAACATTGCTCCGGTATCAGATGCAACCTTCGGCAGCTGACCGTCCCACTTGTCAATGAATTCCATCATAATTATCTTATCTGTAAGCTGTGCGTTTTTCAGGTTGTAAGCTTCAGCCTCAGCTTTGGCTTTTTCTATTGTTTGTTCAGCTTCTACCTTGATTCTTGCAAGGTCCTGTTCTGCTTTCAGGGCTTCCTGCTGAGCGGTCTGTTTTGCTTCGATAGCCTTGTTGAATTCCTCTGAAAAGTCAAAGTTTACTATATTGAATACTTCTATGTTCAGTCCGTATGGAGTTATTTTCTGGGAAATAGTTTCTTCCATTTCTGATGAAACACTTTCACGGTTTGTTATCAGCTGTTCGGCAGTATATTTTGCGGCAATTGATTTGACGCATTCCTGTATGGCAGGGTTTACAATCACGTTTGTAAAATCTGTTCCGACGTTTTTATATATATCCGCTGATGAGGATTTGTTTACTCTGTAATTTATAGAAACTTTTGTGTAGACAGTCTGGAGATCTTTTGAAGATGCATTTGATTCAACTTCTGTTTTTAGAACTCTGTTATCAACCTGTACAACATTTGTCACAAACGGTATTTTAAAATGCATTCCTTCTTCAAGAATGTTTGAGGAAACCTTTCCAAGATTGATTACGACTCCGGTATGACCCGGTGAAACAATAGTAAAGCTGTTAAAAGCGATAATAATAACCAGCAGGGCAATAACAACGATTGCTACGATTTTCTTTAACGGCTTTGGCTTTGCGTTTACATAATTTGATGTATCCATTTATGTTCTCCTTTAAAATGTTTTTTAAAATTATATCATATGCAGATAAAAATGTCAAAGTGCTTGACAATATTTATTTAAATGTGCTAAAATAAGCAGGTATATTAAATTTACGAAAGGATTTAGCTATGGATGAAAAACTTGAAAATTCCGGCATCGGCGAACCTGAAAATCATGCCGGAAATTTAAACGATATTCCTGACGGCACTGACGATACAGTCAGACATCCGGATACTGGTGAACCGCCTGAAAATGATACGGGCGGAGATGATGAAGAAATATGCGATTCTGGGGGAGAGGAAAACGAAGAATCCGGTTTCACAGAAGATTCTGGTTTGGAATCGGAAGAAGAAATACTTCCTGAACCGAAAAAATCCCTTTTTCAGAAGATTAAGGAATGGATAACTGAACGTGGTTATGAGGAAAGTATAGTAAGGGCGTTTATCGCGTGGATTGCTATTGCGTTCTATGAAATGCTAAGCATTGATTTTGTCTTTACAAGCTTTGAATTTTTCCCGAAAGTAAAGATTGTATTGTATGCGGCACTCATTGCGGTTGTGTTTGTCCTTCTGAGTATTATAAACAGACCAAAGCTTGACAAATGTCTGCTGATAGCGGTCACTCTTGCGTACGGGTGCTATGCAATCGCACAGGACAACAGTTTTTACTTTACTATAGGCGGATGTATTCTTGTCGGAATAGTATGTGCTTACTGCGTGGGAACATGGATAAAGGTAAGGCTGAAAAAAATCCCGACAATAATCATAGTTGCACTTCTGGGAATAGCTTTCACTCTGTTTACGGGCATTCTCACATCTCTTAAACATCTTCAGCACTGGTCAGCTTGTTATGACTTCGGCATTTTCTCGCAGATGTATGAATACATGAAGGAAACAGGACTTCCGCTTTCAACCTGTGAGCGTGACGGACTTCTTTCACACTTTGCAGTTCATATTTCGCCTGTTTACTATCTGCTCTTGCCGTTCTATGTGATTTTTCCGACACCGGTAACACTTCTTATGTGTCAGGCGGCAGTAATTGCCAGCGGACTTATTCCACTCTATCTGCTTTGCAGAAAGTACAAACTTTCAAATCCTGCAATAGTTCTTTTTTCACTCTGTTATGTGCTTCTGCCTTCAATGTCAAACGGATGTTTTTTCTTTTTCCATGAAAACAAATTCCTGACGGTACTTGTTCTATGGCTTGCATATGCGCTTGAAAAGGACAGATGGATACCGGTAATTATATGTGCGCTTCTTGTAATGTCTGTAAAAGAGGATGCTCCGGTATACGTTGCAGTTCTTGGACTTTATTTCCTGCTTTCAAAGCGTTCGCCGAAAAAGGGAATTACCATAATGGTAATGGCAGTTGCATATTTCTTTATTGCAACATTCCTCATAAACAAATTCGGCTCCGGAACTCTTAATGACCGATTCAGTAATTTCTTCTATGACGGTTCGGACAGCTTTATAACAGTTATCAAAGCAATCGTACTGAACCCTATGTATCTGATTTATGAATGCTTCAATGAGGACAGGCTGAAATTCTTCTTCCAGATGATTGTTCCGCTTGGATTTATTCCGTTTATGATAAAGAAACCTTCAAAGCTGATTCTTCTCATTCCGTTTATAATGTTTAATCTTATGGGTGATTATTCATATCTGCATGATATCGGATATCAGTATACATACGGAAGTGCTGCATTCCTGTTCTATCTTATGGTTCTTAACTATTCAGAACTTAAACCGGGACTGAGAAACAAATTTCTTGCGGTTGCGGCGGCTTCGTCAGTGTTCATGTTTATGGGCAATACATACGGACGACTTGACGGAATCAAGTCGTATAAAAATGACAAGGAAAAAATCGAAACGATTGATAAGGCAATAAACCTTATTCCAAAGGATTCATCTGTTGCAGCAACAACATTCCTCGTTCCTGCATTTTATGATGTTCGTGAAGTGTATGAATTTGAAACAACCAAGCACAGAGATACGGTTGAATATATTGTAATTGATCTGAGATATGGTTCTGATTCATATTCTGTTGACGATTATCTTAACAATTCTGATTATGAAACAATAGCAAACGAAAGTGGTTGTGTTGCAATCTTCAGAAATACGACAGTAAATTCATAAATTTTTTAAAGCCTCTGAGAAAAAAATCAGGGGCTTTTTTGGTGAATATTAACAAATCTTTAAAAAAATAGGGCTAAATTTTTGATATTCTATTGACGATTAAATTATATAATATTATAATATAAGTATAGACCTCAGCTGAATTTATGGTAGGAGGAAATTAAAGGTATGAAGAAAATTTTATTTGCAGCTTCGGAATGCGTTCCGTTTATTAAAACTGGAGGACTTGCTGACGTTGTCGGTGCACTCCCGAAAATGTTTAACAAAAATGAATTTGATGTGAGAGTTATTCTTCCGAGTTATACTTGTATCCCATGGGAATACCGCAGCAATTTTAAATATGTTCATCATTTCTACATGGATATGGGAAAGATGAATTTCCGTCCGCATGTAGGTATAATGCGGTATGAATATGACGGCATAACTTATTATTTCGTTGATAATGAGGACTATTTCAAGAATGACAAACCGTACACATCAACACTCTATGATATTGAAAAATTCGTATTCTTCTCAAAAGCAGTTCTGGCTATACTGCCGGTTATTGATTTCAAGCCGGACATCATTCATTGTCATGACTGGCAGACAGGTATGATTCCTGTTTTCCTTAAAACGCTTTACAAGGATAATCCTTTCTACTGGGGAACAAAAACAGTTATGACAATCCACAATCTGAAATTCCAGGGAATATGGGATATAGATACATTCAAGAAGTTTACCAATCTGCCGGATTATATCTTTACTCCGGATAAGCTGGAATTCAAAAAGGACGCAAATATGTTAAAGGGCGGACTGGTTTATGCAGATTACATCACAACTGTCAGCAATACATATGCCTATGAAATACAGACGCCTTATTACGGCGAAAATCTTGACGGACTTTTAAGGGCAAGACATCTTCAGCTGAGAGGAATTCTGAATGGTATAGATTACGATGTCTATAATCCTGAAACGGACAAGGAGATTTTCGATAACTACAATGTAAATAATTTCAAAGCAAACAAGGAGAAGAACAAGCTTAAACTTCAGGAGGAACTCGGACTTCCTCAGGATAAAAACAAGTTTATGATTGCTATTATTTCAAGACTTACTGACCAGAAAGGTCTTGACCTTGTGAACAACATGATTGAGAGAATCGCTGATGAAAATACACAGTTTGTGGTACTTGGTACAGGTGAGGCAAGGTATGAGAATGTCTTTAAGCATTTTCAGTGGAAATATCCTGACAGAGTTTCTGCCAACATCTATTTTTCCGAACAGCGTGCTCACCGTATTTATGCTGCGGCTGATGCGATGCTCGTTCCATCAAGATTTGAACCATGCGGACTGACACAGCTTATCTCTCTCAGATATGGAACAGTCCCGATAGTAAGAGAAACAGGCGGATTGAAAGATACTGTTGTACCATACAATGAATTTGAAAATTACGGAACAGGATTTTCATTTACCAACTATAATGCGGACGATATGCTTAATGTTATCAACTATGCAAAGTCGGTTTATTTTGACCACAGGGATTGCTGGGACAAAATCGTAAAGCGTGGAATGGAAGCTGACTTCTCGTGGGGAAGTTCAGCACTTCAGTACGAAGGAATGTACAAATGGCTCTCACAGTAAAATAACAAAAAGGCAGCTGAAAATGCTGCCTTTTAATATGAATGAAAACGGCACTCTGATTATTCAAAGTGCCGTATTTTTTATTTAGTACCGAAGATTCTGTCGCCGGCGTCGCCCATACCAGGAACGATATACTTGTTTTCGTTAAGTCCCTTGTCCTTGACACCACAGTAAATATCAACGTCAGGATGCTCGGAAGTGACCTTTTCAATGCCCTCAGGTGAGGCAATGATGCACATAAACTTAATATTTTTAACACCTGCTTCTTTAAGAACGCTGATAGCGTGAACAGCTGTATTTCCTGTTGCAAGCATAGGGTCAACTATGATTACGTCTCTCTCAGCAACATCTTCCGGAAGCTTGCAGTAATACTGCTGAGCTTTCTGTTCGGAATCTCTAAAAACGCCGATATGTCCGATTTTTGCGGCAGGAACAAGACTTGTAACGCCGTCAACCATGCCAAGACCGGCACGGAGAACAGGAACGAATGCGAGTTTTCTTCCTGAAATGATTTTTGTTTTTGCGATTGCAATAGGTGTCGCAATTTCAACCTCTTTCAGAGGAAGATCTCTTGTAGCCTCATAGCATATAAGCATAGCTGTTTCTGAAACAAGCTCTCTGAATTCCTTAACACCTGTATTTTTATCTCTCATAAGTGAAATTTTATGCTGAACCAGCGGGTGATCAATGATGTGTAAACCTGCCATAATAAGTCCTCCTGATATTATTTGTTTTCTTTTTCTATTTCAGTTATAAGGTCAATTCTTCTCTGATGACGTCCGCCCTCAAATTCCGTATTCAGAAATACATCAACAAGCTCCATGGCACTGCCTGAACCAATAGTTCTTGCACCCATACACAAAATGTTTGAGTTGTTGTGAAGACGTGTGTATTTTGCTGTGTAGTAGTCTGTACATAAAGCTGCACGAATTCCGTTGACTTTATTAGCAGCGATTGACATTCCGACACCTGTTCCGCAGATAAGTATGCCCTTGTCACACTTTCCATTGACAATATTTGCGGCAACTTCCTTTGCAATAACCGGATAGTCACATGATTCGCCGTTACAGCCGATATCAAGAATTTCGTAGCCGTTATCATATAAATGTGCAATAACTTCTTCTTTCAGTTCATAACCTGCATGGTCACAGCCGATTGCTATCATTGTAATCTCCATTCCGCCGAAAGGCTGTTAAATTTTCATATAAATATTTTGATTTCTTTAAAAATATTATACATCAGAATTTATTATAACATATTTTTAAGATAAAATCAACTGCGTTCGGACTTAATTAAATCTTTTTCTGCTTTTACAAGCTGAAGATAACTTGCCTGTATTTCTTCCGGCGACTGAGATTCGTGGTCAAGAGCCGCAAGACATATTCCGTTCGCATTCTGAAATCTCAGGTGAGCAGGGGAGAGCGAATATCTTTCATTACTGTGTTCGTTCGTAAAATCTTCTGCGGCATCACCTGTAACGATAATATTTTCATTCAGTGCGGACAACAGCGAATCTAGTTCGGAAACAGAAATTATTTCATCACTGCGGATTCTTTTGGTTTTACCACCGATTGTTCTGAAAAGTGCAGTATACACAAGGTCTTTTCGTGCTTTCATAACGGGACAGATGTATCCCTCACAGCCGAGATTGTAAGCCATGCCCTCAAGAGAGGAAATCCCATAGCATGGTATATCAAGAGCAAAAGTCATTGCCTTTACAGCAGCAATTCCTATTCTTATACCTGTGTATGACCCCGGACCGTCCGAAACAGCAATAGCGTCAAGACCTGAAATTTCTCTGTCACATTCAGCCAGAAGATTTTTAACCATAGGCAGAATTACCTGTGAATGGGTTCTGGAAGTGTAAACTGAATGCTGACCTAGAAACAAACCGTCCTCATAAAGAGAAACAGAAGCGGTTTTTCCGGAAGTTTCAATTCCAAGAAGCGTCAAAATCTTTCATCTCCTTTAACAGTTATCCTGCGTGTGTTGTCGTCAATACGCTCAATGTTTATTATTACTGCATTGTCCGGGAGTTCCTCTGAAATGTTTTCAGACCATTCTATAGCAAACACGCTGTCATCGGTTGAATAGTCATAAAAGCCTGTTGTTTCCAGATCATCCGCTCCCATAATGCGGTACATATCAAAATGATAAAGACTGATATCCCTGCTGTGATATTCATTTACAAGGGAAAATGTAGGGGACGTTACATTATCGTCCATTCCAAGGCCCATGGCAAGTCCACGGGTAAATGTTGTTTTACCCGCACCAAGACCGCCTGTATACGCCACAATGTCGCCCTTTTTCAGACGTGAGCCTATTTCCTTTGCAAATTCAATTGTTTCCTCAGCACTGTGTGTGATTTTTTCCATATTTGACAATCCTTTTTATATCAGAAAAGTCCTGTGATATTTCCATCCCTGTCACAGTCAATATTCATGGCAGCCGGTTTCTTAGGAAGTCCCGGCATAGTCATAACGTTTCCTGTAAGTGCAACAACAAATCCTGCGCCGGCAGAAATCTTGAGCTCACGGACTGTTATAGTGAAATGTTCAGGCTTGCCGAGCTTTGAAGCATCATCAGAAAGTGAATACTGTGTTTTAGCAACGCAAACAGGAATATTGTCATAGCCAAGGCTTTTTATTTCATTAAGGTTCTTGATAGCCGGTGCCGTAAATGTAACGCCGTCAGCACGATAAATTTCTTTCGCAATCTTTTCGAGTTTTTCCTCGATTGAAAGTTCTGTATCGTAAAGCATTTTAAAATCAGCTTTTCCTGATTCAGCAGCAGCACAAACCTTCTGGGCAAGGTCAAGACCGCCTTCGCCGCCCTTTACAAAAATGTCTGCAACTGAAACTTCTGCACCCATTTCATGACAGTAATCTTCAATAACCTTGATTTCAGCATCTGTGTCAGTATAGAATTTATTTATTGCAACAACAACAGGAACACCGAATTTCTTTATGTTTTCGATATGAACACCAAGGTTTACAATACCTTTTCTGAGTGCTTCAACATTTTCAGTCTGGAGGTCAGCCTTTGCAACACCGCCGTTGTATTTGAGTGCTCTTACTGTTGCAACGAGAACTGTACAGTCAGGTTTCAGACCGGCAAATCTGCACTTGATATCGAAGAACTTTTCAGCACCAAGGTCAGAACCGAATCCTGCCTCTGTTATACAGTAATCACCGAGTTTAAGTGCAAGCTTTGTAGCTCTTACTGAGTTGCAGCCATGAGCAATATTTGCAAAAGGACCGCCGTGAATAAGTGCAGGTGTATGTTCAAGTGTCTGAACGAGGTTAGGTTTTAAAGCGTCCTTGAGGAGCGCAGTCATAGCACCCTGAACATGAAGGTTACCTGCATATACAGGTTCACCTGAATAGTTATAACCGATAAGGATTTTTGAAATTCTGTTTTTCAGGTCTTCAAGGTCAGATGCAAGGCAGAGTATGGCCATGATTTCAGATGCAACAGTTATCTGGAAACCGTCTTCTCTCGGAATGCCGTTTACCTTTCCGCCCATACCGATAACAATGTTTCTGAGGGCACGGTCGTTCATATCAAGACATCTTTTAAAAAGAATTCTTCTCTGGTCAATAGCAAGTTCATTTCCCTGCTGAAGGTGGTTGTCAATAGCCGCACAGAGAAGGTTGTTTGCAGCTGTGATAGCGTGCATATCACCTGTAAAATGAAGATTTATATCTTCCATAGGAACAACCTGTGAGTAGCCGCCGCCTGCTGCGCCGCCCTTGATTCCGAAAACAGGGCCAAGTGAAGGTTCTCTCAGAGCAAGTACTGCTTTTTTTCCTGCTCTGTTCATAGCCTGTGCAAGACCTACACTTACAGTAGTCTTGCCCTCTCCGGCTGGTGTCGGGTTGATGGCTGTTACCAGAACAAGTTTTCCGTTTTCTTTGTTTTCAAGTTTTTTATAGAGATTTTCAGAAAGCTTGGCTTTATAGTGACCGTAAAGCTCAACGTCTTCCGGTTCAACGCCCATTCCCTGTGCAATTTCCATTATAGGCTTCATAGGGGTGCTCTGTGCAATTTCAATATCTGTCATCATAAATAATAAATCGTCATTTTCAGAACCAGCGAAAATGACTCTCCTTTCACGAAATAATAAATTCATTATATCACTATATCTGCCAAAATGCAAGCCGGAAGGGGACTGTAATTTCTTTTGTGAATTGCAATGGGAAATTCTTACATGATGCTGTCCGGCTGCAAAGGGCATAATATAAATATGTAAGGATTTATAAAACCTATCGGTGATATAGTTTTAAACTATGTCAGGTGATAAAAAATAAGTGCTACCAATAGCGGAAAAAGTGTGATATAATATAGAAAATGAAAACAAAAACTAAAAGCGAAAGGACGTTTGAAATATGAAAACATCAATTATAGGATACCCGAGAATCGGTTCTTTAAGAGAACTCAAATTCGCAAGTGAAAAATATTTCAGAAATGAAATTACAGCTGATGAGCTTCAGAGCACAGCAAAGGAACTCAGAAAATTAAATCTTGACGTTCAGAAGAACAGCGGACTTGATTTCATTCCGTCAAATGATTTCTCTTTCTATGACGGTATGCTTGATACTGCTTTTCTGCTTGGTGCAGTTCCGAAGCGTTACAAGGATCTTGACCTTCCTGAACTTGACACATACTTTGCAGCAGCAAGAGGATATCAGGGTGACCACGGCGATGTAAAGGCATTCGCAATGAAGAAGTGGTTCAATACAAACTATCACTACATGGTACCTGAAATTGATGATGATACAAAACTCAGTCTCAGCGGAAACAAGCCGTTTGATCTTTATAATGAAGCTCTTGAAAACGGTGTAAAGACAAAGTCTGTAATTATCGGTGCTTATACATTCCTTAAACTTGCACGTTACACAGGCAGCAAGAATGCAAATGATTTTGTTGATGCAGCAATTGCAGCATACAAGGATATACTTGCAAAATTCAGCGGACTTGGTGCTGAATGGGTTCAGATCGACGAACCATGTCTCGTTATGGATATGGACGCTGACGACAAGGCTCTGTTTGATAAGATTTATAAGGAAGTCCTTTCAGCAAAGGGCAGTGTAAAGGTTCTTCTTCAGACATACTTCGGCGATGTAAGAGATTGTTACAGCGACATCTGTGCACTTGATTTTGACGGAATCGGTATTGACTTCGTTGAAGGAAAGAAATCACTTGAACTTGTAAAATCAAATGGTTTCCCGAAAGACAAGGTTCTCTTTGCAGGCGTTGTAAATGGCAAGAACATCTGGAAGAATCATTATGCAAATACAGTAAAACTTGTTGATGAAATCAAGAAGCACAGCGGCGAAGTTGTTATCAATACTTCATGCTCACTTCTCCATGTTCCTTATACACTTGAAAATGAAAGCAAGCTTGATGAAAGCTACAAGAAGCATTTTGCATATGCAAAGGAAAAGCTTTCAGAACTTGCAGAACTCAAGACAATACTTTCAGCTGATTCACCAGAAGATACGGCTGAGTATAAAAATAATGTAAAACTTTTCTCTGAACCAAGAAGCGGTGCAAATGCAGACGTTCAGAAGAAGGTTTCAGAACTCACAGATAAGGATTTTGTAAGACTTCCTGTTTTTGAAGAACGTGAAAAAGTTCAGAAGGCTCGTTTCAAGCTTCCGCTCCTTCCTACAACAACAATCGGCTCATTCCCTCAGACAAAGGAAATCAGAGCAGAACGTGCGGCATTCCGTAAGAATGAAATCACACAGGAAGAGTATGACAAGTTCCTTGAAAAACAGATTACAGACTGCATCAGACTTCAGGAAGATATTGATATAGATGTTCTCGTACATGGCGAGTTTGAAAGAAACGACATGGTTGAATACTTCGGTGAATGCCTTGACGGTTATATTTTTACTGAAAAAGCATGGGTTCAGTCTTATGGTACCCGCTGCGTTAAACCTCCTGTTGTATGGGGCGATATTTCCCGTGCAAAGCCTATGACAGTAAAGTGGTCTTCATATGCACAGAGCCTTACAGACAGACCTGTAAAGGGTATGCTGACAGGTCCTGTTACAATTCTTAACTGGTCATTCCCTAGAGAAGATATTTCCCTCAAGGAAAGTGCTTATCAGATTGGTCTTGCTATCCGTGAAGAAGTTCTTGACCTTGAAGCAAACGGAATCAGCATCATTCAGGTAGACGAAGCAGCACTTCGTGAAAAGCTTCCGCTCCGTAAGGCTGACTGGAAGAGCGATTACCTCGATTGGGCAATTCCTGCATTCCGTCTTGTACACAGCGGTGTAAAACCTGAAACACAGATTCACACACATATGTGTTACAGTGAATTCGCTGATATCATCAGAGAAATTGATGATATGGACGCTGATGTTATCACATTCGAGGCTTCACGTTCTGACCTTACTATTCTTGACGTACTCAAAGAAAACAATTTCCGCACAGAGGTTGGCCCTGGCGTTTATGATATTCACTCTCCGAGAATTCCTTCAAAGGAAGAAATAAAAACAGCTCTCAGAAAGATGCTCGACAGAATCCCGGCAGAAAAGCTTTGGGTAAATCCTGACTGCGGTCTGAAAACAAGAGGTAATGCAGAAACAGTTCCAAGCCTTGAAAACCTTGTCAATGCGGCAAAGGAGATTAGAAATGAAAACTTCTGAGATTTTCAGAAATAAAACTGTTCTGTCATTTGAAATATTCCCTCCGAAGCCTACTTCTGACGAGGGTGTAATATATAAGACTCTTGATGGGCTGACCGGTCTGAAGCCTGATTTTATCAGTGTAACATATGGTGCAGGCGGCGGAAAGAACTGTGAAAAGACCATACAGATTGCATCAGATGTAAAAAACAAGTATGGTATAGAAAGCGTTGCACATCTTCCGGGAATAAATATAACTGAAGATGAAGCAATTGAAATTCTTGACAAAATAAATGAAAACGGAATAAATAATGTTCTGGCACTCAGGGGAGATATTTCCCCTGATATTCCGCCGGCAGGAAGATTCAGACATGCTGACGAGCTTATTTCATTTATCCGTGAAAGATATGATTTCAATATTCTTGCGGCCTGCTATCCTGAGGGACATCCGGAAAGTCCTAATATAATTGATGATATAAATAATCTGAAAAGAAAGGCTGAAAGTGGTGCATCACAGCTTGTAACGCAGCTTTTCCTTGATAATGATTATTTCTATTCATTCCGTGAGCGTACAGCTCTTGCAGGAATAAATCTTCCGATTGAGGCAGGGATCATGCCTGTAACGAACAAAGCCCAGATTGAAAGAATGGTAAAACTCTGCGGAGTTAATCTGCCGAAGAAATTCATGAAGGCAATTGAACGTTACGAGGATAATCCGCTTGCACTCAGAGATGCAGGAATAGCATATGCTATCGACCAGATTGTCGACCTGCTTTCACAGGATGTTGACGGAATACATCTTTACACGATGAATAATCCTTACGTTGCAAGAAGAATTTACGAGGCTGTTTACAACCTCTTTAATGCGTAATTTTACATAAAAAAGTCCGGCGTCAGTGCTTCTGAAAAAAGAGTGCTGACGCTGTTGCAGTGTAAAAAAAATTTTAAAACACTTGACATTTCATTTATTATATGTTAACATATCTTAAAAGTGGTGACGGGAAGAGTAATCTTTAATGCGGACTTTCAGAGAGTTTCCGGCTGGTGTGAGGAAACAGACGCTTTCAGATGAATACGCCCCTGAACTGATGCCCTGAACTTTTCAGTAGGGTCATCCGGGTACGCCCGTTAAAGCGTCAGAGGCTGGAGTTTCTCCGGTAAACTGAGGTGGTACCACGGTAAACTAAAAGTTGTCGTCCTCTTTGAGCATTGCTCATTGAGGGCGTTTTTATTTTTTATGAAAGGAATTTGGAAATGACATTATTTGAAGAACTTAAAAGAAGAGGGCTTATCGCACAGATGACCCACGAAAAAGAAATTGAAGAACTTTTTAACAGCGGAGAAAAAATTTCATTCTACATTGGTTTTGATGCTACTGCGGACAGCCTTCATGTAGGACATTTCTTACAGCTTGTTGTTATGAAGCATATGCAGAATGCAGGTCACAAGCCGATTGCTCTTCTCGGAACAGCAACAACAATGATAGGCGACCCGACCGGAAAGACTGATATGCGCCCTATGCTGACGGTTGATGAAATAAATCATAATGCTGAATGCTTTAAAAATCAGATGTCAAAGTTTATTGATTTTTCTGACGGCAAGGCAGAGATAGTTAAGAATGGCGACTGGATGCTTGATATGAACTATATTGAGTTTCTCAGAAATGTCGGAAGATATTTTTCAGTAAACCAGATGCTTACAGCCGAATGCTTCAAGACAAGACTTGAAAAGGGTCTTTCATTCCTTGAATTCAACTATATGCTTATGCAGAGTTACGATTTCCTTTACCTCTACCAGAACAAGGGCGTAAAGATTGAGCTTGGCGGAAACGACCAGTGGAGCAATATCTTAGGCGGTGTTGACCTTGTAAGACGAGTTGAAAAGGGTGAAGCTTATGGTATGACATTTACACTCCTTACAACAAAGGAAGGCAAGAAGATGGGTAAAACTGAAAAGGGTGCTCTCTGGCTTGACCCTGAAAAATGTTCACCGTATGACTTTTTCCAGTACTGGAGAAATGTTGATGATGCTGATGTTATCAACTGTCTGAAACTCCTGACATTTATTCCTATCGAGGAAATTGAAGAAATGGAAAAAACAATGGAAGGTGCTCAGCTTAACAAGGCTAAGGAAATCCTTGCATTTGAAGTTACTAAAATGGTACATGGTGAAGAAGAAGCAAATAAGTGCCTGAAAGCTGCAAGAGATGTATTTTCAGGTGCAGGAAACAGTGTGGATATGCCGACAACTGAAATTGCTGAAAGTGACCTTGACAACGGTCAGATAGGAATTCTTACACTTCTTGTGAAAGCAGGTCTTGCGTCTTCAAACGGTGAGGGAAGAAGACTCGTTCAGCAGGGCGGTATTTCTGTAAATGACAGCAAAATCACTGATCCATCTGTAAAAATTGAAATTTCCGGTGAAGTAATTATCAAAAAGGGCAAAAAGGTATTCCATAAGGTTGTAAAGGCATAACTGCCATGAATAATAATATCAGCAAAAAATACATGGGCGTAATAATGATAATTACTTCAGCTTTCTGTTTCGCACTGATGAACGCATTTATACGCCTTTCGGGTGATTTGCCTACAATCCAGAAAAGTTTCTTCAGAAATTTTGTTGCTGTTATATTCGCCTTTGCGGTGCTTAAAAAGAATAAGACACCACTGAGATGGAACAAGGGAAATCTAAAATTTCATCTTATTAGGTCTATCGCCGGAACAATCGGCATACTCTGCAACTTTTATGCAGTTGACCACCTCGTTTTGTCCGATGCTTCAATGCTGAATAAAATGTCTCCGTTTTTCTCAATAATTTTTTCACTTATTTTTCTGCGTGAAAAGGTTTCACTGCCACAGGCTGCTTTGGTACTGTCAGCATTTATCGGAAGTCTGTTCATTATAAAACCGTCATTTTCCGGAATGGACGTACTTCCTGCCCTTATCGGTTTTACTGGCGGAATGGGTGCAGGTGCGGCATATACAACGGTAAGACACCTCGGAAAAAGAGGAGAGAAAGGACCTTTCATAGTATTTTTCTTCTCGTCATTTTCATGTATTGTAACACTTCCATATCTGATTTTTAACTTTCAGCCTATGAGAATTACACAGCTTGTGTGTCTGCTTTGTGCGGGACTTGCGGCGGCAGGCGGACAGTTTTCGATTACTGCGGCTTACTGCTATTCACCGGCAAAGGAAATATCCGTTTACGACTATTCGCAGATAATTTTTGCGGGACTTCTCGGATTTTTCCTGTTTAATCAGATTCCGGACAGATACAGTTTTATAGGATATGTCATAATTATCACATCTGCTGTCATAATGTTTATTTATAACAACAGAAAGTCTGCGGTCAAAGGCGGATAAGAACGAAGGGGAGTTTCTGACAAAATGATTTATACAGTTACATTCAATCCTGCACTGGATTATGCGGTTTCGGTAAATGAAGTATCACTTGGACTTACAAACAGAAGTACTGATGAATATATCCAGACGGGCGGCAAGGGAATAAATGTATCAGTTATGCTTAAAAATCTCGGGTATGACAATACTGCCCTTGGATTTATCGGCGGATTTACAGGGCAGGAAATAAAAAAGAGAGTTATAGAAAGCGGCTGTAAATGTGATTTTATTGAAGTTGACGGACTTTCAAGAATAAACATCAAAATCAAGTCCGGTTCTGAAACAGAAGTAAATGCCAGTGGTCCAATGATAAGTGAACAGGCTGTTTCGCAGCTTATGGAAAAAATCAGGAAACTGCATGAGGGCGATTGCCTTGTTCTTGCAGGAAGTGTCAGCAAGGGGATTCCCGATACGATATATGCGGATATCATAAAAAATACTGATAAGAATGTACGGGTGATAACGGACGCTGCCGGAAACCTTTTGCTTAATGCCATAAAGGAAAAGCCGTTTCTGATAAAGCCGAACAATTATGAACTCAGCCAGATAGCAGGAACTGATATAGGCAATGACAGAAAAAAAGCTCTTGAATATGCCGATATTCTGCACGAAATGGGTGCGGAGAATGTTCTCATTTCCTTTGCGGGGGACGGTGCGGCATTTTCTTCTGCAAGCGGTCTGAAACTTGAAGCTGATGCTCCGCAGGGAGTTGTGGTTGATTCAGTCGGTGCAGGCGATTCAATGGTTGCCGGATTTATTGCCGGCTGGGAAGAAAGTCACGATTATGCCCACGCTTTTAAAATGGGGATTGCCTCCGGAAGTGCAAGTACATTTTCACTTGGATTTGCCGGACGTGATAAAGTTGAGAAAATATATAAACAGATAAATATATAAAAATTGAAAATACAGATAAAACCCTCCTGTGGAAGATTCCATAGGAGGGTTTTTTACCATAAAAATATGTATTTGTTATTTGTTTTGTGAAAATGCCAATATTTTATGGAGATTTATGGTTAAAGTGACAAATTTACTTAAATCTATTTACATTTATTTAAAAGTATGTTACAATTAAACCAAGGTACAATCTAAAGTTTGAATCATAGTATATAGGAAAGGAGGAGGTCTTTTGGCAAAAAGATATGACAGTCATGCTGCAAAGATGAAGATAATGGAAGCATGTGTTCCACTGTTTTTGGAAAAGGGGTATTATGATACAACAATCAAGGATATTCTGACAGCTGCAAATGTGGCTCACAGTTCGTTTTTCAATATATTTCCTACTAAAGATGCTTTGCTTCTGGAATATGTAAAATTCATGTTTCAGAACCAGTTTGATATGGCGAATAAATATCTGGGCAACAAGGCATTTCCGGCACTTGTTTATTCCCTTGAAACTTCCATACAGATTGCTGTAACAGAAATGAAGGAGACACTTCGCAGTATATACGTTGAGGCGTACAGTTCCACACAGTCACTGGACTATATTGTTCATCATACTGCATTTGAAGTGCGAAGACTTTTCAAAGACAATTTCCCCGAAGCAGATTCCGAATCGGATTTTTATGAGCGTGTTATTGGCAGCAGCGGCATGATGCGTGGATATATGATAGTTCCATGCGATATGTACTTTACTCTTGAGAAAAAGATACAGCGGTTTCTTGAAATGTCACTTACGGCATACAGAGTTCCGCCGGAAGAACAAAAAAAAGCGATCGGCTATATAATGCAAATGGATATGAAAAGAATTGCACAGATTGCGATAGAGTCGATTACGGTGAAGCTCAGAGAGCATTTTACTGTTGATCCTTCAGTAGAATATTAAAATGGGATAAAAATATGATCAGGGTTAAAGGAGGTATTTTATGGCAACAGATCTTAAGCCGGTAAAAGTCCGGCAAGGAAAAAAGAAAACGGTCGTTATAATAACTGCGGCAGTACTGCTTATGGCAGCGGCGGCGTTTATGGGTGTCAGGATATATCAGGATATTCAGAATCATATTACTGTAACGTTCGATACTAACGGCGGTTCGGCAGTTCAGGCAGTCAAACTTGAAAAAGGTTCGGTACTTTCCAGCATTCCTTGCACAAGCAAGAATAATTACAGTTTCACAGGCTGGTTCTATGACGGGGATCTTACCGTACCTTATAATTCAGAAGATCAGTTTAATGAAAATACAGTTCTTTATGCTTCGTATGAAGATGACGAAGAAAGTGGTGTGGTTGAAAGCGGCACTATATATGAAGATGACTGTGATGCAAGATCGGCAGTTGTTGTCCGTTCGGATAATGAGGTGACGGCTGATAATCTCAGTAATTATCTTGACATCAGTTCGTCTGTCGGCGATATGCCGTCATCGTTCAGCGTCAAACCGCTTGGTGACGGAAAATATGAGGTAACTCCGAATCAGGATTATCAGGCAGGATTTGCCTATGATTTTAACGCTAAAAATGGTGCATCGCTTGTATCCGGTGAAGATGATACACTGCAAACCATAACTCAGCGTATCCATAAGGATAAGATTGAAAAGGTGGATCTTAAAAAGGAAATAGTTTATGTTGACTGGGATGATGTTGTGCGTGAGGATGAAGCATATGATATTTACATACCAAAAAGCACAGAATACACCCTGTCCGAGGGAACTCCGATATGCTTCCTTGATGATTATAACGAGTGGGTAAGTGCCGGAAAGGATATGGACACACTTGGAAGTCTTTATGGCGATTCCATGCTGTTTGTTTCAGTAGAAACTGTTACAGATAAGTTTGTCGGCAAGGAAAGCGATAAGGGACTTCTGACGGGAAAAGACTGGTATTACGTTTCCGTTGAAGATGCTCAGCTTGAAGACATAATTAATGATGTCGATGTGTATGTTGAAGAGAGCATAAGGGCGGAAGACGTCCTTGATACAGAACAGATTGAAAAAGACATACTTGCAAGCGAAGGTATTGATCAGCTTGGCGATATTATTTCCTGTGCTGTAATGGATGATGAAAACTTCCAGAAACTTGAAGCAGGTGAATCAGTCAGCGATACGTCGCTGTTAACTCCGTTTTCTGCATCAGCGGCAGAAATGAGCGGTATTCCTTTCCGTGACGGTCTTTCAATGGGTAACGCCACAAAATTTCCTGTTGTAAAGAAAAACGGTGTAACAGTAAATATTGCATGGAACGGTAACGGTGCTTCAAACCCGAACTTTCCGGGTTGTGATGCCAGTGACATTGATAATAATAAGTGGTCTGCAATGCAGGTTGAAGTTCAATTCGATATGACAATCAATGGGATAGAGGTAAATGCAACAACTGATATTACCGAATACCTGAAACTTACTATGCAGGGCTGGAAGGAATGGCATGGTCTGAAGCTACAGTTCGATTATGCATTAAATGTTTATTCACAGGTGACATTTGATTTCAATGTAAAAATATGTGAAAAGAATGGTGAATGGCTGGATGTTTCTGAAAGCGTTACAAGTAAGATGACATCTGAAGAGATGCTCAAGAGATATAAGGATATAATAAACGCTGATACGGATTTCATTACTTTGTGTGATGAAACAATAGTAAAGGGCGGGTTCAAGGTTATTCCTATAATCCCGATCTTTTCGATTGACCTTAGTCTGAACTATACTCTGAGACTGGATCTTGCAGCCGGCGTTTCAAGTAATTTTACTCATCTTGATGCAATTCAGGTGGGAATGACCGGTACGACCACCGGAGGAATTAAAAGCTATAAACGTGAGCTGGCAGGTTCAGACCGTTATGCATATAATTTTAATGCCTGCGGACGAATCGGCGTTGAAACAGGTCTTAAAGGCGAACTTACCCTTTCATTCAACGGTCTTTCAGATTACGGTAAGGTTGGTATTTCTATAGAAGTGGGATTTTATGCCGACCTTTACGGATATGTAAATTTCAGTCTGAAAAAGATGCACCATAATTCCACAGTTGAAAAGAATTTCAATGGCGGTTATTATGTGGAAATGGGACTATATCTTGAGATACGTTCAGTTATAGCATCTGAGAAATTTGGACTTGACGCAGGTACGAGACTGTTCAAGGAGAAATGGCCGCTGTTTACTCTTGGAAACCGGTATGTTGTCTATGACATTGACAGCAGTCAGGTTACGAGCAATTCCAGCGGACCGGGTCTCAGCTACGATGAAAACGGAAATAAGAGATACTTTATGCACCAGAACAGTGCAAACATTATGGACATATGCGGAATTACGGCTGAGTATGTTGACCTCAAAACGGGTGAACTTACAAAGAATGTTGATGAAGAAAGTTATGCAATACTAAAGAAAGCTTTCCATCCTTGGTTTTCAAACAGTCGTCTGAGTTATAATTCTTCAAACCAGATGGTCACAGTAAACAATGGCGATACGGATCCAAAGGCATTTGTTTCAAATGTAACTATCTATCTTGATATACCGATGTTTACGCTGTCGTCAACCAATTCGAGATACGGCCTTGCGGCTGTCAAGACGAAAATATACTGGGCTGACCCGAGTGTTGATATCAATTCGGTAGACGATTTTTCAAATACCTTTACTGCAACATTTGCATACAAATTCCCTGACGGTTCCACAGAATTTATCAGCAGCAGGGAAGTTACAGCTCTGGATTTTGTAGATACTGCACCATCAGACTGGCTTGTTGAAAATGTAACTTATAATGTTACAGGTTACAGCCGTGATGACGGCGTTGAATGCGGCAATCTTCACTCATATCTGGCAATGAGTGAGGTCTATATCTCAAAAGATACGACATTCTACATTGAGGCAGTTAAGAGGCAGTTCTATGTAGCATTTACTTACTTTGATATAAATGAGGGTAAATGGAAATGCGAACTGAGGGCTTCAAATACGGGTGAAGTTCCTATACCGCCTGAAGGAGCTCAGAACGCTCAGTTTACAGGCTGGATAGGTATAGATAATATCAACAAAGGAAAGCTTCTCTCAGAGCTTACAGAAGTTGAATCACATAAATACGACTACCATGACTTGGTCCGCGCAGGTGCTTATAAGGAAGGCGTGGAGCCGGGTGAAGTTATCAAAACATTCAATAACAAACGTGTGCTTCATAAAGATGGCGGGTATGTATGGAATTATTACAACTTTTTGCAGAGTTATCCTTATTATATTCAGGATAAGGTGGTTGTTCAGTCAACCTACCGTGACTGTGATGTTACATTCGTATATGGTAATGAGGACCAGTATGATGACACAGGCAACGAAGGAAGAGACGTCAAGAGCGAGGTACGCACATATGAGATCGGTGAACAGATAACTGCACCGAGTGATTCGACAGCTATTGAAGGTTACGGTATTGTAAGAGGCTGGGACAATGACGGTGACGGCATAAACGACTATGAGCTTGATGACTACGGTATGCCGATACTTCCAATCGCTACCGAAGATTCTATGATACTCAGGGGTATTTATGAGATTCCTAATATAAATCTTCATATTCAGAAGTATGACGGTGACAATCAGGAGTATGTTGATTTTGCCGTGGTTTCTGTTCCGAATAATCTGGAACTTGTTTTTGAGGGGAAAGATGTAACGTTCGGCGGAGAAAAAGTTTATGTCAATGGAGAAACGACAGATTGCTTTACTCAGGCAATCGAAGCTTCATCAGATTTCAGTAAATTCTATACATGGCAGCTTCGTATGCCGGGCTGGGATAAAGACAGATGGCTGAAAACATGGAATGCTTATACGCTTAAGCTATCGTATTTTACACCGGATTTGTACATTCGTCCAACGTTTGAAAAGTATCTGACTGTTAATTTTGTTCCGGGTGAACTGGAGCAGTTCAATGTCAAGAACGAGGACGGAACAACGACTGCACAGGATAGTCTGACTCAGAGAGTACTGATGTATGATAATACAATTACTCCTCACGAACTGATTGCAAACATTTATCCTTCATCTGACGGCGAAACACGTAAGACTCTTAAAGGCTGGGATGCTGACGGTGACGGAGTGGCAGACTACAGTCATAACATTCCGTTCTATCCGGAGAAAAATATGACGCTGACAGCTGTCTATGAAACAGAACAGCTTGTATTCAGAACTGAGATTCTTGTTCCTGATGGTTTTGAGCCGGAATTCCCTGAATCCGCAAAGAAGTATATAACCGAAGAAACTGCGGAAGACGGTACGATTACCGGTTATCTGTACGAAGGTCCGTACACAGCCTACACTCCGCTTGAGGAATATCTTGACGGACTGTACAACACAACTCACTTTATTGACAGCAATACCGGATATGAAACTTATTACTATTTATCATCAGCTGAAGAACAGTATCATTACTATTATCCGGGCGGAACATTAACTGAAGTTAAAGTATATAAAAAGGTTGAGATAAAGGAAGGTCATGTTGGTCATACAGTTATATTTGACGCAGGCGAAGGCGGTTACTTCCTCAATCTCAGCGGTGGACACGACCAGACATTCAGTAAAAAAGTAGACAATGGCGTACACGATATATCAGATTATACCTGCTGGTCAAGTACAATTCCGAAGCGTGACCGTCCTGATGCAAGTACTCAGGGATTTTCTTCTGAATATTCAGTGGATTACTGGACAGACGAAGACGGAAATATACTCGAAGACGGAAAGTTTACAGTTGATAAGAAGGGTATGACACTTACAGCACACTGGAAGCTTAACAGGGTAGTTGACCTTGACACCACAGATGAAGGCAGCTATATGTCCAACGGAATCAATTCTGATTCGGGATATCATCTGTCGAGTATGTGGATGAGCGAAGGACCACATAAGTTCTCCGAACTTAACAAGCCGACTCAGACCTACTATCCGGATCTGTATTTCTATGAGGTAGTAGGCTGGAAGGACAGCCGTGATGAGAGTGATATCATTCACGGGCTTGATGAAGAGTTTACCCTGACAGAAGATGACGGTAAAGTTACATTTACAGCTGTCTGGAAACAGACGGGAAGTTATATAAAATTTAAGTCTGACAATAATTTTAAGCAGGGTACAGGTAATCCGATTGCGCCTAATCATGATTTTAACTGGAAGCGTAGTATAACTCTTAAATATGGAACATACAAGGTAAGTGATCTCCCTGTTCCATATGATGAGCCTGACGGTATCTTCTCAAGAACATTTGCAGGCTGGGAAGACGAAAACGGAAAAGTTTACAGAATTGATGACCCGGATGCTGTAATTGAATTTACAAGCGGAAGCGGTATGACACTGACAGCACTTATGGAAGTTTCCGGGGTTACATTTACATTAGAGTCTAACGGCGGAACATTTAGCAGTCATAAGTTCCCGTCATATGAATGTAAATATTCTGTCGGTGAATTGAAAGTTAATGATCTGGAAGTTCCGGTACGGGAAAATACCGAATATGAAGAGTATACTTTCAAGGGCTGGAATATCTATGAAAATGATACCTATAATGCGACAGAATGCAATGTGGGCGATACATTTAATGTTGACGGAAGTCACTGCTATACTGCGGTTGCACTTTGGGATACAAAGGAACTGAAGCATCATTACAGCTATGGATATGATGCTGACAGCCACTGGCTGATGTGTCTGAATGAGAGCTGTTCAGGTATCGAGGATTCTAAGGAAAAACATACTCCTGACGATGATATGATATGTAAGGTATGCGGATACGGATGCGTTACACCTGAAACAGACGAAGACGGAAATTATGTTATATCGAATGCCGCAGAGCTTTACGGTTTTGCAAAGCTTGTAAATGACGGCAAGACAGATGCAAACGCCGTTCTCAGCTGTGATGTTACAGTCAACAGCAATGTGCTTGGTGCAAACGGAAGTCTTGCAGGAGGCAAGTATATAACATGGACACCTATAGGAAATGACAGTACTAAATATTCAGGAACATTTGACGGAAGAGGATACTCTGTAAGAGGACTTTACTATATTCAGAGTGACTCAGAGATTATTAGCAATCAGCTGTATATCGGTTTCTTTGGATATACTGACGGTGCCGTTATTAAAAACCTTGAAATTGCAGATTCATACTTTGATGCAGGTAAAGCATCTTCATATGCAGGCGGTATAATTGCAAAGGCAGAAAAAAGCACCATATCATGCTGTGAAAACAGGGCATCTGTAAACGCAATGGTTGCTGGAGGAATTGCCGGAACAGCTGTGGAAACAGAAATCGTTAACTGTTCAAATACCGGAAATATTGACGCATTGATTTTGACGGCAGGTATAGTTCCACTTGAAAGAGACGGCAGCATTAAGAATTGCTTTAATGCCGGAAATGTTGCAAAAGATTCAAACGGAAGAGCAGAACCTATATCTGATTCATTGGAATTGTCAAACTGTTATTATAACAGCGATATAATTGATGGTGAAGTTGATGAAAGAACAGGTATCAAGGAAATGACAACTGAAGAATTTGCATCGGGTTCAGTTGCATATCTGCTGCAACAGGGTCAGACAGCTGATAAAGACGGCAATATTCCTGAAATCTGGGGACAGGAAATAGGGGTTGATAAATATCCTGTAATAGGCGGAATGAAAGTTGCCAAAACAGAAAACGGTTATTCAAATCCTGATAAGCCGGTAACAACTTCTGCAACAACTGTTACAACTACAACAACTACGAAAACTACAACTGTTTCCGTATCAGAAGTTACAAGCGGTACTTCAAAAAAAACAGGCAGTTCTTCTGATTCAGTAGTAAGCACATCAGTAGAAATTACAAAGCTGACAACTATTACAACTAAAGCTGCTACTCAGGCAAGTGCAACAAAAGTGACTACAAATGCAACGCCAGTTTCAACTGTGAAGACAACTATTGCAAGTACTGCTAAGACAACAGTTTCAACTGCGAAGACAACTGTCACAAGTACGGCTAAGACAACGACAGTTTCGACTGCGAAGACGGCTGTTACAAGTACAGCTAAGACAACAGTTTCAACTGCAAAGACGGCTGTTACAAGTACGGCTAAAGCAACGACAGTTTCGACTGCGAAGACAACTGTCACAAGTACGGCTAAGGCCACTACAGTTTCAACTGCGAAGACAACTGTCATAAGTACGGCTAAGGCCACGACAGTTTCAACTGCGAAGACAACTGTTACAAGTACAGCTAAGACAACGGTTTCGACTGCAAAGACAACTGTTACAAGTACGGCTAAGACTACAACGGTTTCAACAGCGAAGACAA
>OLWA01000977.1_pt1 | contig 32211 bp, 33 predicted proteins | sample 1673251 | NCBI WGS metagenome assembly OLWA01 (sample SAMEA3178937, study PRJEB25190) | human gut metagenome | biome: human gut; feature: human-associated habitat; material: faeces | place: Austria | collected 2013 | reverse complement strand
AAATAAAAAAATTAATTATAAAGGAGAATATATGATATATTTTTCATCATTTATTATTCCATTTATTTTATCTATAATTATTTTTATAGGATTAAAAGAAAATAAAAATGTTTTTGAATTGTTTTGTAAAGGAGCAGAAGATGGAATAAAAATTGCAATAAAATTATTTCCAACATTAATTGCAATTTTTTTAGCAATTGGAATATTGAGAGAATCTGGAATGCTGGATAAAGTTTCTAGTATGTTAGAAATTTTATTGAAAAGATTTAATGTTCCACAGGATGTTATACCATTGGCAATTATAAAGCCAATATCAGGTAGTGCAACAATGGGAATGGGAATGGAAATAATGTCTAAGTTTGGTACGGAATCGCGAGAAGGGATGATAGCAGGAACTATCATGGCAGCATCGGAAACAACATTTTATGTAATTGCTGTATATACTAGTTCTGTAAAAATAAGTAATAATAAAAAGATTCTTATACCTGCAATTTTGGCAGATATTGCAAGCATTATAACAGCAATAATAATATGTAGATAATTATTGATTGTCGAATTATGTCAAATAATAGAATACGATTGTTGTTGACAAAAGGAAGATTATGGTGTAACATTATGAGCAGGGTAACAAAAGAAAAAGGAGAAATATGAGAAAACTATTAATTATTTTTAGTTCATATATTTTAATATATTATTTTATAAGAAAAATAATTGTAAAAATATTTACTAAAATTCTTTTAAATAAAATTAAATAGATTTAAATTTTGTAGAGGAAATTAATATTTTTATTTATAAACCTGTTCATAATTATAGATAAGATTTTTAATAAGTGTCCCCCAAAACAAATTTATTATAATTTCCTCTACAAAAATAATATACAAATACATAAGAAAAAAATAAATAATTATTTAATGATGATATTTTTCATTATTATTTATTTTAAATGATCTAAAAATTTGCTCTAATAAAAATAGTCTAATTAATTGATGTGGAAATGTCATTTTTGAAAAGCAAATTTTTTCGTTGCACAAATTTTTTAAATATTCGTTCATTCCTAAAGATCCACCAATGATAAAGGTTATAGAACTGTTTTGCAATTGAATATTTGAAATTTTATTAGCAAATTCAACTGATGAGTAACTTTTTCCGACTTAAATCTAGACAAATTTTATAAGAATCTTTTGGAATATGCGAAATTATTTCTTCGCTTTCAAAATTTTTAATTTGTTCTTCAACTGATTGATTAAGTTTTTCCGGAATTGTTTTGTCAGGTAATTCAATTATATTTAAATTGCAATATTTACTAAGACGTTTAGCATATTCATTGATACCTTCTTTGAGATAAGGCTCTTTAATTTTTCCAATACATAAAATATTAATTTTTAACATATAATACTCCATAATATATTTTATTTTAAGTCAATAACTGAGTTGGGCTTATCACGGTAAGCAACTTCGAGTTTTAAATTGTCTATATCAATGTTTTTTGAGATTAAGTTAGTCATTACTGTTTGATAAGCTAGTTCAGGGAAATTATTATGTTCACTTAAATGTCCTAACATTATATTATTTGAGCCTGATTTTATTAACTCATAAATTGTTGTGCTTGCATCTTCATTTGAAAGATGTCCATAAGGCCCTAAGATTCTTTTCTTTAACATATATGGGTATTTTGAAGATTTTAGCATATCTGGTTCATAATTAGATTCAAGTAATAATAGATTACTACCTTCAAGTTTATGTAATATTTTAGATTCCATATGTCCTATATCTGTGGCAATACTAACTTTTTCATTATTAGATAATAAATTGAAACCACAAGGGTCAGCTGCATCATGTGGAATTGAAAATGGTTCTACAGTTATATCACCGATTTCAAATTTTTCATTTGAATTAAAGCTTCTTTTATTTTCTGTAGCAATATTTTGATTAATTTTTTCAAAAGTTTTAGTATTAGCGTATATAGGAATATTATGTTTTTTACAGATCGTTGCAAGGCCTTTTACGTGATCTGAATGTTCATGACTTATGATAATAGCATTGATGTTATCAACACTTTCACCAATACTACTAAGAGCTTCTTCAATTTTTTTTGAAGAAACTCCGCAATCAACTAATATTTGTGTATTTTCCGTTTTTATAAATGAACAGTTTCCTGAACTTCCGCTATATAAATTACAAAATTTAAACATTTCTACGTCCTATTCTTCGGTAACTCTCTCTATTGTAGCTCCTAATTTTCTAAATTTATCTTCAATATGTTCATATCCTCTATCAATGTAATGAATATTGTATAATTCACTTGTACCATCAGCAATTATCGCTGCAACTAATAGAGCGGCACCAGCACGCAAATCTGTAGCATATAAAGGTGCTGAAGTTAACTTATCGACCCCTTCAAATACAGCTGTTTTACCATGTGCAGTAATTTTGGCTCCCATTTTAATTAATTCATTAGTATACTGAAATCTTGATTCCCAAATGCTTTCACTAATAAGACTTGTGCCTTTTGCAATTGATAATACAACACCCATTTGTGGTTGTAAATCTGTAGGGAAACCTGGGTAAGGTAAAGTTTTTATATTGGTAGGTTGTAAATCTGAATTGCAACTAACTCTTAAAGAATCACCATAATCTTCGATTTTTCCACCAATTTCTAATATTTTAGCAGAAAGAGATTCTAAATGTTCTGGTATACAATTTTTTATAAGTATATTACCCTTTGAAGCTACGGCAGCAAGCATAAATGTGCCGGCTTCTATTTGATCAGGTACTATAGAATAAGTATGGTTACCTTGTAAATGTGAAACACCATTTATTTTAATCGTATCAGTTCCAGCTCCTCTAATATCTGCTCCAGCGGTATTTAAGAAGTTAGCTACATCAACAATATGTGGCTCTTTAGCTACATTATCTAGGACAGTAGTTCCTTTAGCTAAAACAGCAGCAAGAATTAAATTTATTGTTGCACCTACAGAAACTACATCAAAATATACTGAATTTCCTGTTAATTCATCAACTTTAGCAGTAATTTTTCCTTGACCAACTGTGACCTTTGCACCTAATAATTCAAAACCTTTTATATGCTGATCAATTGGTCTAGCTCCTAAATTACATCCTCCAGGAAGTCCAACTTCAACATTTTTGCATCTACCTAATAGTGCACCTAACAAATAATAAGATGCTCTAAATTTACTTGTCATATCAAAAGGTGCATGTGTATTATTCAAATTTCTAGAATCAACAATAACACAATGTTCACTTTCCCATGTAACTTTTGCACCAAGTGTACTAAGAATATCACATATAATTTTTACATCACTTATATTAGGTACATTTTCTAGAGTGGTTATGCCGTCAATTAATAAAGTTGCTGGTAATATTGCAACTGCTGCGTTTTTTGCACCACTTATTTCTACTTCACCGTTTAATTTTGTATTTCCTTTTATTACGAATTTATCCAATTTTATTACCCCGCTTATATATAATCATATAATATATAACATATTATAAGGAAATTTACAATAATTTTAATAAAAATATTGAATATAGAAATAACTATTTATTAGCAAGTCTAGTATTAAAATTTTTGAATAATTCGACTATTTTAAATTTAAATTCTGTTAATGAATTATCATTAGAGATAATTGAATAATCTTCAGACGACATATTTTCTTTTAATTGATCCTTTGAACTTTCTGGGACAATTCCAGAGGTTACATCAACAAAGCATAAAGGTGGGAACATAACGCACCACCAGTTATGACCGCAGGCATCACCAATTTTGACTCTAAGAGCATCATAATATCCTGAAGGTAATGTTATATCACCATAATGTTTGGTAGGAAATTCATAATTACCAATTTCAACAGTAACTGGGTAAGAATATCCTTTATCTAAAATGGTTTGTTCCGCAATAATTTGAAAATCTTTTTGGTGGTCTTGAGCAATTTTGATGGCGTCATCTTTTGAACTTACATTTGCTGTTATAGAATTCATATAATCTAGTAATTTATCTCGTACTTGCAGTTTAAGACTTTGGTCTTCATCTGAATCACTATTAGCAATAACATGTAATCTAAAAACTGATTTACTTAAATCAGAAGAAATACTGCTCGCATAAGAATATGCTGAAAATATTAAGAAGAAAACAAATGCAGTAATAGTTATAAAAATAGGTTTTTTTATTAATTTTGTCATTTTCACCATTCCTTTCATAATTTATAAAATTTTGCTATTTAATAAAATTATTACCGTTTTATCTAAAAATATACAAATGTGTGAAAAGTTGCAATTTAAATAATGTCGAATTTTGTCGTACGATTTATTGTGTCAAGATATTGACATTTTTGTAATAAAATGGTAACATATACCAAAGAAAGGGGTCGAGTATGGAAATTGAAAATTTATGCGACTTTTATGCAAGTAAATATCATTTAAGTGTGATTTTATTAGAGTATTTGAAAAATAAAAATACTAAAAAAACGAGGGTAGTTACCTTTTTGGAAGATGAAATAGAGGACGAAATTAAAGCATTAGTTGGAAGATATAAATATGATAGGAATATTATAAAGGAAGTAGATTTTAACAGAACTGAAAAAATTATTGAAAAAGAAATTCCTAATACGAAGGATATAATATTTATTATAGAAGGAAGTATGGGATATATTAGGGAAGTAAGGGAATATATTAGTAAAACAATTAATGAAAAAAGTAGTGTGAAAATAATTACATGTTACAATTTTGAAACACAAAGGAATTTTATGTCAGAGGCACTAAAACGAAATGATAAAATTTTATTCACAACAGGTGAAAAAATAATTGACTAATTTTGTATCATGGTATATTATATTTAATATCTAAAAAATACATGATTTTAGATATTAATGGCATGAAGTGTCTATCGTGGCCGAAGCCGTATAAAAAATTTGCAAAAGGAGAAGAAAAATGGACGAAAAATTAAAGCAAGTGGAGCAAACATTAGCAAAGTATGGCCAGGAACAGTTATTAGACGAGTATAATAGACTTACTGACAAAAAAGAAAAACAAGACTTTTTAGATAGTATATTAACTATTGATTTTAATCAAGTAAAGACTTTATATGAGAATAGCAAAGAAAAGCCATCATTTATGGATTCAAAGATTGAACCTATTGACTATACGGACAAGTCAAAATTGTCAAAAGAAGAATATGAGAAGTATAAAGCTATTGGTGAAAAAAAGATAAAAGAAGGAAAATTAGCAGTAGTAACAATGGCTGGTGGTCAAGGAACTAGACTAGGACATAGCGGACCAAAAGGAACATATGACTTAGGATTAGATACACATAAATCAATATTTGAGATTCTTACAGATACATTAAATGAAGCAAGAAAAAAATATGAAGTAGATATCCCATGGTACATAATGACTAGTGAAGAAAATAACAAGCCAACTGTAGAATTCTTTAAACAGCATAACTTTTTTGGTTATCCAGAAAAATGTGTAACATTTTTCAAACAAGGAAAATTGCCAATGTTGTCAACTGATGGTAAAATATTGATTGATGAAAATGGAAAAATTAAAGAAGCAGCTGATGGACATGGTGGAATATTTCAATCAATGCTTAGGGATGGTGTAATTTATGACATGAAAGCAAGAGGCATTGAATGGGTATTTATTGGTGGAGTTGATAATGTATTAGTAAAACCAGTAGATGCTGTTTTAATTGGACTAGCAGAAGACAAAAATGTACTAGCAGCTGGAAAAAGCTTAGTAAAAGCAAATCCTCAAGAAAAAGTTGGTGTATTCTGTAAAAGAAATGGAAAGCCAAGTGTAATTGAATATTCAGAAATAACACCTGAAATGGCTGCGGAAACAAACGAAAATGGTGAACTTAAATATGGAGAATCTCACATATTATGTAACCTATTTAATATAAAAGCAATAGAAAAAATAAGTCAAATGAATTTACCATATCATATCGCATTTAAGAAAGCAAAATATATAGACAATAATGGAAACTTAGTAGTACCAGATAAGCCTAATGCTTATAAATTCGAATCATTTTTATTTGATGCATTCGAAAGTCTTGATGACCTAGCAATAATGCGAGTTAAGAGAGAAGAAGAATTTGCACCTGTAAAAAATGCAGAAGGTGTAGATAGTCCAGAAACAGCAAGAAAGTTATATCTTGATTTTCATGAAAAAAATAAATAAGATTTATACAGAGAGAGAAAATGAGTTATAACTTATTTTCTTTCTTGTGCTTATATAGAAAGGAAGAAACGATGGAAGAATATAAAAAGAAATATGAAGAATGGTTAAATAATCCTTGTTTTGATGAAGAAACAAAAAAAGAATTAGAATCAATTAAAGATAATGAAAAAGAAATAGAAGATAGATTTTATAAAGAATTAGAATTTGGTACAGCAGGATTAAGAGGAGTAATTGGAGCTGGATCGAATAGAATGAATAAATATACTGTTGGTAGAGCAACACAAGGTCTTGCAAACTTCATTTTAAAAGAGGGAACACAAGAAAAAGGAGTAGCAATATCATATGATTCAAGACATATGTCAAAAGAATTTAGTGAAGAAGCAGCTTTATGCTTAAATGCTAACGGAATAAAGACATACATTTTTGATGAGTTAAGACCAGTGCCAGAATTATCATTTACAGTTAGACAATTAAAATGTACAGCTGGAATTATGATTACAGCAAGTCATAATCCTCCAGAATACAACGGATATAAGGTTTACTGGGATGATGGAGCTCAGATTATACCACCTAAAGATAAACAAATAATTGATGAAGTAAACAAAACAGAATTTTCACAAATAAAGAAAATGAATAAAGAAGATGCTATAAAAGCAGGATTATATATAGAAATAGGTAAAGAAATTGATGATAAATTCGTGAATACATTGAAATCATTAGTTTTAAATCCAGAAGTAATAAAAAAAGTTCAAGACGATATAAAAATTGTATATACTCCATTACATGGTGCTGGAAATGTGCCTGTACAAAGAGTTTTAAAAGAATTAGGATTTACACATGTATTTGTTGTGCCAGAACAAGAAAAGCCAGATGGAGATTTTCCAACAGTTAGCTATCCAAATCCAGAAGATAAAAATGCATTTAAATTAGCTTTAGAATTGGCTAAAAGGGTAAACGCAGATGTTGTATTAGCAACAGATCCTGATTCAGATAGATTAGGAGTATACTCAAAGGATGATAATGGAGAGTATATTGCGTATACTGGAAACATGTCAGCATTGTTAATTGCTGAATATGAACTATCACAAAAGAAAGAAAAAGGAATGTTGCCTGATAACGGAGCATTTATTACAACTATAGTTTCATCTGATATGGCAAAAGCAATAGCAAAAGCCTACGGTTTAAAAGTTTTTGAAACATTAACAGGATTCAAATGGATTGGAGAAAAAATACGTCAATTTGAGGAACAACATACATATTCATATCAATTTGGATTTGAAGAAAGCTATGGATGCTTAATAAGTCCACATGCGAGAGACAAAGATGGAATATCTGCTGTAATGGCTCTATGCGAAGCAACAGCATATTACAAAAGCAAGGGAATTACATTATGGCAACAGATGCTTAATATATACAAAAAATATGGATTTTATAAAGAAGGTCAAATATCAATTGTATTAAAAGGAGCAGATGGTGCTGAACAAATAAAAGCTAAAATGGAAAAAATGAGAGCAAATCCTCCTAAGTCTTTAGCAGGACATAAAGTAATAGAAGCTAGAGATTATAAAGAACATACTATTGTAAAGGAGAATGGGGAAAGAAGCGAAACAGATTTACCTACATCAAATGTATTATACTATGATTTAACTGATAATGCATGGTGCTGTGTAAGACCATCAGGAACAGAGCCAAAGATAAAATTCTATATGGGCGTTAGAGGAGAAAGCATGGAAGATGCAGATAAGAGACTAGAAGAATTAACGGAGGCTATGAAAAAATTTGTGGAGTAAAGAGATACAAAAAATATTAGGAAAAATGAGAAAAGCAATAGATGATTATCAAATGATTGAAGAGGGGGATAAAATTGCTGTTGCTCTTTCTGGGGGAAAGGACTCTATATCACTTTTATATGCTTTAAAGAATTTACAATTATTTTATCCAAAACATTTTGATTTTATTGCAATTACAATAAATCCTGGATTTGATAATTTTGATGATAATTTGCTAAAAAAAGTTTGTCAAGATATTGATGTTGAGTTGAAAATTGTTAAGAGTGATATAAAACAAATTGTTTTTGACGAAAGAAAGGAAAAAAATCCGTGTTCTTTATGTGCTAATTTGCGTAGGGGAATGCTAAATTCAATTGCTAAAGAAAATGGATGCAATAAGATTGCATTAGGTCATAATGAAGATGATGTATTAGAAACGTTTTTAATGAATATGATTTATGCTGGAAATATTTCAGTATTTTCTCCGGTTGCATATATGGATAGATCACAAATGACTCTTATTAGACCATTAATATATGTGTCGGAAAAGATGACTAGGAGTTTTGTAAAAAAAGCAGAGATACCAATAATGCCTAAGGTTTGTCCTATGGATGGCAATTCTACAAGAGAATATGCATTAGAATTATTAAAGCAATTAGAATATAAGAACAAAAACATAAGAGCTAATTTAATTGGCGCAATAAAGAGAGCTAAATTAGATGGCTGGAAAGAATTTTAATAGATTGCGGTAGCTATTGAGCAATGTTTACAATGTAAGTAAATAGTGCTATAATAGCTACTATAATATGTTTCTGTAGCTCAGTTGGATAGAGCAGCAGTTTCCTAAACTGTTGGTCGGAGGTTCGAATCCTCTCAGGAACACCACTTATGAATTTATTTGAATTATTCAAAATTTGATATTATAAAAATCAATCTTTAAGGGATTGATTTTTTTATGAAATTTTAAGTGATAAGAATGAAAATAAGATTATGAGTATTTAGCAGTTGTTTAAATCTAATGCTTATATTGTAAAGAATAAAAAAATATGCTATAATTATTTTGGAAAAGGAGATGAAATAATATGAGCGAAACGCAATATTTAAATGAAGAGAAATACCAGGCAAATAGAAAGAAAATTAAAATATTTGCTATTTTAGTCCTAATAATAGGTTTATTAATTGGTGGTGGACTAATTGCAACTGGGATAATAAAAAATAACCAAGTTAAATTAAGTGAAGAAGAGATAGAACAAGTACAAAAGGAAATAGACAATTACAATATACAATTATCTACACTAAAGTATCAAGAAAATCAAGAGTTATCTAATAATGGTTTTAGTGAAAATTATTATAATCTTGATAATCAAATTAATAAAATAGAAAATAAAATTAATTTGTTAGAAGAAAAATTGGATCCAGATACTTCTTATTTAATTGTATTTTACATGCTAGGAGGATTTGCTATTCTAGCTACAGTTATGGAATTTGGTTTCATATATGCTGTAGCAAACGGTAGAGAAATTAATAGTTTTTATTCTCAACAACAAATACCAGTCGCTAAAGAAGGAATTGAAAAAATGGCACCAGCAGTTGGAAATGCTGCTGAAGAGATAGCCAGGGGAATAAAAGAGGGATTGAAAGACGAAGAAAAGTAGTAACATTGTATTTGGGAGAGTATTAATAAATTTATGTTAGTATGTAAGAATGAAAATTAACATAGAAAAGTATCTAATCTATTGAATACATTAATAATTAAGTGAAAATGACACTCTATTAATATTGAAGAGTGTCATTTTTGATTGTTAACGCTGGAAGTATAAATGTGATAAGATAATAATTAGTTATTTTTTGTTAAAAAGATACAAGAAATTTTGTGGAAATTATTTACAAGATGGAGAAAAATATGGTAAAATATATCCAGTACCAAAATTATACTAAAAAATACAAAAAGTGACGAAATAAGATTAAATTTGATGTTGAATTTGCAAAAAAATGTCGAAAGTTGACAAATTGCAAACTAAAGTTGGTAGAAAATTTAATCAAGAGCCATTATAATTTTACTTGTATAGAGATAAAGTATAAGGAGGTACAAAAGAAAATAATTAGGAGAGGGGATTTAAATAATGAGTTCATTTGGAGAACGATTATATGAAGCAAGAAGAAAAAGTGGATTATCTCAGGAAGCATTTTCAGACAAACTTGGAGTATCAAGACAAATGATATCTAAGTGGGAGTTAGGCACGGCTACACCGAGAACATCAAGGATGAAAAAGATTTGTGAAACCTTACAGATTTCTTGTGATGAATTAGTTACAGGAAAGAAACTAGACCTTGATAATAAAAGTAAGGGAGCAAATTCCAGACCAGTAGCACACAAATCTTCAATATTTGAGATGTTATTAAAGGGTGTAGCCGTAATAATTTTATTTTTAATAGTATTCTATTTAGGATATTCTTGTTATAAGCTGGTAGTGTTAACAAATATAAATAATAAAGTTTCTAAATATGAAAATCTTAATAATTATTATTGTAAAATAGATAATTATGGTGATAATGGAATAAAAGAAACAAAAAATATCTGGTATAAGGATGGAATCTATAAAATAGAAATAACAACCTATAATGATGGTGAAGAAAATACTTCTACTAAGATAATCAATTGTAACGAAAATAAAAGGTATGAATATAATAATGAAACAAAAGAATATGATGAGTTCGATTTAAGTCAAATAGCTTTAAAGTTATATAGTGATGGAAGATATATGTATTCATTATTTCCGACACTATTTAATAAGTTAATAAGGAAGAAACTAATATAGGAAAGTATGCTTTTAAATTAGGAGAAATACATTTTAATACAGAAAATAATATATTGTTTATAAAGCTGAAAGATAAGGTAATTCAACTGGATAGTAAAACCTATATTCCAATATCACAAGCAGCAATTGAGAAACAAAATAATGTATCGAACTCTGATAATAGAGTTATATATTATGATGTAAAAGTTGATTGTGTAGTAGATGAGGAAATTAGTATGAATAAATAAAAGATGGGCTTATGAGGAATCATAAGCCCATCTTTTTAGAGATTAAAATGCTGGTTGTAAGCGCGATGTCAATCAGTCACATATAAATCCGTATACGTTGATCTTGGCGGAAGTAGAAGATTCGAAGTAGAAGGTGTAAGTGCCTGCACTAAGATAGGTAAAATGCACTGCAGCGGTGTTTCCACCAGATGCAGGTACAGCCCCCAAACTCTTTACGCTGCCGTTAGGCAATTCGACATAGCAATCGACATTGCCACTGGCACTGCTGGAAGAAACGCCAGCCATGATGGAAGCGTTCCAGTTGGAACTTCCAAGAGTGCAAGAAATGGTCCCGCTGCCACCGGAAATATATCCGCCACAAGAGGTAAGGACATCACCACTTGCCCGAGCAGTGCTGGGATCAACGGAGACGGACACTACCTGCTTGCTTGTGTCCTCGGTAACGGGCGTAGAACTGTCTGCAAAAGCAGAGGTTGCACACATGATGCAAAGGGTGAGAGCCAGCAAAACGCTGATAATCCGGTTTTTCTTAATACTCATAAGATCCTCCAATTCTCTAACAAAAGTACCCCAAAACATTTCAATCTCTATATACCAACATGGATTCTCAAGAGAGATCCCATGATAGTACCGATACTGCAAGAGTAATTATAGAAATGATAATACATTTGTAGAAAAAAATAAAGCAAAAGACGAAAAATTAGAAGGAGTTGGAAAGTTGGTAGTGGATGAGAGAATAATGATTGAATTAAAAAATTTTAAGTTGGGAAGAAATTCACTTGCATATGAATACTTAGTAGATTGTATAAAAGTTGCATCAGAAGAAAAGCAGGCAATAAATGATTTTGAAAGAAATGTGTATGCAAAGGTGGCTAAAAAATATCACACAAAAGCAAATAATGTACAATGGAGCGTTACGAAGTTAATAAATTTAATGTACTTTAATACTGATAAGATGATAATAGATGCTTATTTTAATAGATCAGAAACCGAAAATCCGTCAACAAAAGCATTTATAATAGGAGTCGCTCGAAACGCAGCTATATATAAGGATTTTGACCTTATATAAAAAATGTTAAAAAAAATATAAAAAATTCCAAAAAATGTCTTGACAAAGTATGGTATGTAGTGATAATATGATGCTGGTAATTATTTCAATAAAGGAGGGATGTTATATGAAGCTATATTCTAGTATCAAGATTGAAGATATCTTGGAGGGCAGAGAAGAAGTAAATAATTACTATCTCATTGAAGGAAAAAGATGTGGCTTGAAGATTACTAAATCAGTAAAAGGGGCTGGTGAACAATCTTTAACCATAAAAAATATCATGTGCCCTAAGGAGAATATGAGGGAGTTAATCACTTTACTAATTAAATCTGGTAGTGATTTTACACAAATACCTTACATAATCCAAGACTATGAACAGTCTCATACTGATTTATTAGTGTAACTAATGAATAAATAGTGACAGACATTTCTACTGTTTAAAAGAATATTAATAGTATTCTTTTAAACAGTTTTTTTATATGATAAAAAAACTTATGTAAACAAACAATAATAAGTCTTGCACAACAAAATAAAATATGATATTATATAAAAAGTCTAAAGTTAATGGAGAAAAAATGGAAAAAGACATATATTTTATGCGTAAGGCATTAGAACAGGCGGGAAAAGCATATAAAATAAACGAAGTTCCTGTAGGAGCAGTTATCGTAAAAGATGGAAAAATAATAGCTAGAGGATATAATAAAAAAGAAACTAGAAAAGATTCTACAGAGCATGCAGAAATTAATGCAATAAAGAAGGCTTGTAAAAAATTAAATACATGGAGGCTAATAGGATGTACAATGTATGTTACATTAGAACCATGTAGTATGTGTGCTGGTGCAATCATACAATCAAGGATAGATAGATTGTGTATAGGAACAATGGACGAAAAAACGGGAAGTTGTGGATCAGTATTAAATTTATTAGAAGACTATAAATTTAACCATCATGTAGAATTAGAAAATAAGATATGTGAAAAAGAATGTAGAGAAATATTAAAGAAATTTTTCAGAGAACTTAGACAAACAAAAAACATGGAGAGATGCCGAAGTGGTCATAACGGAACTGTCTCGAAAACAGGTAGCTGTTGAAAAATGGCGCGTGGGTTCGAATCCCACTCTCTCCGCCAACTTATATACAGGAGGAAATATGAATAAAATTGTAAAAGAGAAAATAAAACAAGCATTTTTACTATTTATAATTATAATATCATTTGTATGTGTATTAGCAATTATGCTTAAATATGAAACAGAAGGTGAAAAAAATATGCCATTTTCTCTTGAAGAAATGCTGATTGTAAGTAGTGCGGATGGTCAAACAAAAAGTGAAAACTCAGAAAATTATAAATGGAATATGGATATAAATCAATATAATGACATATATATAAAAATAAAAAGAAATGAAAACTACAAAGAACAAGCATATATTGAAAGCATATCAATAGAAAATATTAATTATTCAAATCCTAAAAAAGGAACAATTGAAGTATATATGCCTAATAGCACAGAAGAAAAATTATTTAGCTATGAGAAGAATTTTATAATTAATAACTCATTAACATATAAGGGGGCTAATACAGATAACTCTAAAGCTCTTGAAATTGGAAATCAAGGCGGAACATTATTATTCAGAGTATTAAATAAAAATGTGGCAGAATATGTATCGAACGATGATGATGAAATATCTTATAATGGAACATTACTAAAAAAACTTGGACTTAATGAAGAAGATATAACAATAGATGTAAGTTTTGACATAGTTATAAGAACAAATAAGACAAAATTTAGAGGAAAAATAAATGTTAAACTTCCATGTTCTAATTTATTAGAAGAAGGAGTATCAAAAATAGATATAACAGATTTCTCAAATATAATTTTCAAAAGAGAAAAATAATTATATAAATACTTGATAAACTGAAATAAATATTATATAATGCAAGGGGTGTGAGAATATTTCTTTATTCTAGGGCATCTCAATAAAAGACTATGAACCTTGTCAGGTCCGGAAGGAAGCAGCAATAAGTAGACACTTTTATGTGGGGTACCTTAGAATAAAGGAATAAGATCATACCTTTTAATTTTAAGAAGAAAGGGAGGAATAAATATGGAATATACTGCTTTATATAGAAGATTTAGACCAATGACCTTTCATGAAATATTAGGGCAAGAACATATTACAAGAACATTAAGAAATCAAGTAATAGCCGATAGGGTAGGGCATGCATACTTGTTTACAGGATGTAGAGGATGTGGAAAAACATCTTCAGCAAAAGTTCTAGCAAGAGCAATAAATTGTTTAAATCCGCAGGATGGAGAACCATGTAATGAATGTAGTATATGCAAAGCAGCATTAGATGGATCTTTAACAGACATAGTTGAGATGGATGCTGCTTCAAATAATAGTGTAGATGATATACGTGCAATAAGAGATGAAGTAAACTTTTTGCCAACAGTTGCAAAATATAGAGTATACATCATAGATGAGGTTCATATGCTTTCAAGTGGAGCATTTAATGCATTATTGAAGACTCTTGAAGAACCACCTAAGCATGTAAAATTTATACTAGCAACAACAGAGCCACAAAAATTACCTGCGACAATCTTATCAAGATGTCAAAGATTTGACTTTAAAAAGATTCCCGATAAAGATATAAACGCTAACCTAGAAAAAATATGTAAAGAATGCAAAATAGAGTATACTGATGGAGCAATTAATCTTATAGCAGAGCTATCAGAAGGTGCCATGAGAGACGCATTGTCTATACTAGAAAGATGTGCACAAGATGGAGAGAATAAGATTGACGAAGAAAAAATAAAAGAATTAGTAGGCATTCCTAAATTAGAATATATATCAGGAATAGTTCAAAATATAATTGAATATGATGCGGAAAAAGCACTTACTGTAACGCAAAACGTAATAGATGAAGGAAAAGATATAAATAATTTGTTATGGGAAATGATAAAATATATAAGGGATATGCTTTTATATAAACAAACCAGACAAATATCAAATATTTATAATGAAGATGATATAAAAACAATTGAAAAGCTAGGAAATGAGGCTGATAGCGAAAGATTATTAAACATAATTTATAAGCTGTCAGAACTTGAAAATGATATAAAATGGTCAACTCAGAAGAATATTGTATTTCAAGTAGGAATATTAAAACTCTGTGGAAAAGAATCAATGTCATTAGAAGAAAGAATTGGCAAACTTGAAAATGTTGTGAAATCAGGCAAGATTATAAGTTCAAATAATCAAAATCAAATGAAACAATCCACAGTTGGTAGACAGATTGTGGATAACTCAGCTGTAAAAGCAAATAATGGAACTGCTGTGAAAGCTAGCGAAATTGCACAAAACAAGAAAAGTGCAGAACCAACTGTAAAAGCAAAAGGCGTAAATTTCTGGAGTAATGTAATAGACACATTAAAAGAACAAAGAAAGCCAATACTATATTCAAACCTTATAAATACGAATGGAGTTATGATAGATGACATGACTGTTGGAATAGAATTTCCTAATGGTTTGACGAGTTTTGGAAGGAGTGTTATAGAAAGACCAGAAAACATGGCTGAGTTAAAAAGACTTGTATCAATGGAATGCAAACAAGATATGAGAATAAAATTAATAGATAAAAATGTAGCTGAGACGCAAGATGTATCTCAAGCATCGCCGATAGATTTAGGCATAAAAATCAATATGATAGATGAATAAGGAGGAAAAGAGATGTCAAGAGGATTTTCAGGAGGAATGGGTGGATTTGGAGGAATAAATATGAACCAAATCATGAAACAAGCGAAAAAAATGCAAGAAGAAATGGAAAAATCACAAGAAAATTTAGCAATGCAGACATTTGAAAGTACAACAGGTGGAGGAGCAGTATATGCAAAAGTAAATGGGGCAAAGGAAATATTAGAAATAAAATTAAATAAAGAAGTAGTTGACCCAGATGATGTAGAAATGTTACAAGATTTAATATTAACATGTGTAAATGATGCTTTAAGAAAGGTTGATTCTGCAACAAGTGCAGAGTTTGGAAAATATAATATACCAGGACTAAGATAGAAAGGAGCATGATTAATTAAAATCATACAAAGAATATGTCGTACTTTTCACCATCAATAGAAAAACTTATAGAAAGTTTCGAAAGACTTCCTAGCATAGGAAACAAGACAGCCGTAAGACTTGCCTTTTATATGCTAAATGCAAGTAAAGAGGAAACTGATAATTTTATAAAAAGCATACAAGATGCAAAAAACAACTTAAAATTATGCTCAAAATGTTATAACATATCAGACACAGATCCATGCGAAATATGTTCGAATCCATCAAGAGATCAAAGCAAGATATGTGTAGTAGAAGATGTAAAAGATGTAGTTGCTATAGAGAAAATACATGAATATAAAGGATTATATCATGTACTTCATGGAACTATTTCACCAATGGATGGAGTTGGACCGGAGAATATTAAGATTAAAGAGTTGCTAGCTAGACTAATGGATGGAACAGTAAAAGAAGTAATTTTAGCTACAAATCCTAAAGTTGAAGGAGAAGCAACAGCTATGTATATTTCAAAACTAATAAAACCGATGGGAATTACCACTACGAGATTAGCACATGGAATCCCAGTAGGAGGAGACTTAGAATATACAGATGAATTTACATTGGGAAAAGCATTTGAAGGAAGAACTGAATTATAAAATAAATTAGGCTACTGTAGAAGTAGCCTAATTTGCGTTACAGAAAATAATAGAGCAAATATCTCTAGTAGAATTTTTCTTAGCAGCCAATTTAGAGCGTATTTTCATATGTTTTAATTCCTGTTCATTTGATAATAATTCTTGAATAGTTTCATTAGGATCTTCCTTTGGTCTAATCCATACGGCAATGCCTTGGGATTCAAGATATTGAGCATTTTCAACTTCCTGACCTGGGATTGGATTAATAGCAACAATAGGCAAACCTGAAGCAAGACTTTCAGTTGTTGTTAATCCACCTGGTTTAGTAACAACAAGATCTGAAATGCTCATAAGCTCGGGAACCTCATTTGTGTAACCATAGACTTGTACTTTGCTACTGCTGTTAGTTTCCTGAACAAGTTTTTCAAATTTTTCTTGAATTTTTGTATTCTTGCCGGAGATAACAATAATTTGATAAGAATCACCAATGTTATCAATAAAGGCTTTCAAAATTCTCACAGTTTGCTCTTTTCCTAATCCAAACTCTCCTCCACCAAAAAATAGTATAGTTTTTTTATTTAAATCAAGATCAAAAGATTCCTTAATTTTTTTTCTGTCAAAATGTTTTAGAAATCTATTAGAAAGAGGAATACCAGTTGCAAATACTCTATTGCCAGGGATGTTTTTAGAAATTAATTCTTGCCTCATCCCCTCATGAGATACAAAAAAGTAGTCAACATATTCATTATAAGCAAGCCATTGATCGTTAGATGCAAAATCAGTTAAAATAGTCGCAAGCTTGCAATTAGTCTTTCCTTCACTTTTCAAAATAGCAACCATTTGGCTTGAAAAAGGGTGAGTAGAAATAACTACATCAGGTTGATATTCTTCAAAAAGTTTATACAATTTTATAGAAAATAATTTATTAGTGATATTGCAGATGTGAGCAACAGGACCTTTTTCAGAATACTTGTAAATAGTTCCCCAAGCCCAGGGTGCCTTTTTAGCCATAAGATTGTATGAATTAGTTGTAATTTTCTCAATTCCTAAATTTATATATTTCATGCAATCAATCATTATAACATTGTAATTCTTATAGTGTTCTTCAAGATATTGCTTTATAGAATTTGCTGCAGAAAGGTGACCACCACCATAAGAAGCGTAAAAAATAATAACTCGCATATATAATATTCCTTTCATTATACTAACAACAATATATCATAAAAAATAATAGAAATCAAATAAAAAAATAATTGAATAATATACTAAAAAATGTAAAAAATAGAATAAAAAAAGAAAGGAAATGAGTATGAGTAATATTAAGGAAAAGATTTATGACTGGAAAGATAGATTAAAATCAGGAAAAATGCTTACTTTGGTTGTGACTTTAGTAATAATTATTATAATAATTGGTATATATGCAATAAAAAAAGCAAGAGACTATAGGCTTATAGTTGAGAATGATTACAATAATGCATTTTATCAGTTAGTGGAATATGTGAATAATACTGAAAAATTATTAGCGAAATCAACAATTTCAAATAGTAGTGTGCATGGAACAGAAACACTAGGAAATATATCAAAACAAACTAGTTTAGCACAAGCATATTTGTCAATGCTTCCAATTAAAATAGAGGAATTAGAAAACACGCAAAAGTTTTTAAACCAATTAGGAGATTACTCATATACATTATCTAAAAAAACAATAAAAGGAGAAAAATTATCACAGGAAGATCTTGATAGGTTAGACCAATTGCATACCTATAGTTTGGAACTGGAAAATACATTAAATCAGTTAGAAGCAGACTTATATTCCAAAAATATAAAATGGGGAGAGCTAAAAAATAAGGGAAATAAGGCTTTCGGCCAGCAGGATGATAATATATCAAAAAATAGTTTTTCAAATATAGAAGAAGATTTACATCAATATGAAGGTCTTATATATGATGGAGCATTTTCAGAAAATGTTGAGAAAGCAGAGAAAATAGGATTAACAGGGGATGAAATTTCAAAAGATGAGGCACGAGAACTAGCAAAAAAGTATATTGGAGAAGATAAATTTCAAAAAATAAAAGAAGAGAGTGAGTCAGAAAATGCACGTATTGAATGCTATAGTTTTGTAATAACTACTAAAGGAAACAATACTTTCAACATTTGTATATCAAAAAAAGGTGGTCATTTATTATCAATGAATTGTAATAGAGATATTTCTTCAGAAAATGTAAAAGAAGAAGATGCAATAAATATTGGAAAAGAATTTCTAAAAAATCGAGAATATGACAACATGAAAGAAACATATTATTTAAAAGAAAATGGCACAATAACAATTAATTATGCATATATGAAAAAGGAAGTGGTAATGTATCCAGACCTAATAAAAGTAAAAATTGCACTTGATAATGGAGAGGTACTTGGAATTGAAGCAACGAATTATTTAAATTCACATAATGAAAACAGAAATCTAAAAACTCCTAAAATTACAAAAGAGCAAGCATTAGAGCTAGTAAACCCTAAGTTAGAGATAATATCAACAGATATGGCTATCATACCAACTGAATGGAATACAGAGATACAATGTTGGGAGATAAAAGGAAAGACTAGTGAAAATGATTTCATTGTGTATATAAATGTAGAAACAGGAGAAGAAGAAGATATTTTAATGATTATAAATACTCCAAATGGAACATTAACGGCATAAAAGTGTATAAAAATTGGGTTGAAAAAATATAAATAATAGCATATAATAATAAAAAATCATAACAATAATTTGATGATTTATAAAAAAATAATGAAGGTAAGAATATGAAGATAAAAGAAATTTTGAAAATTACCAATGGAAAACTTATTTGTGGAGACGAAGATTTAGACATTCAAAACTTCGAGAAAGACACAAGAATAATACAAAAAGGAGATATGTATGTTGCAATAAAAGGAGAAAAGTTTGACGGCAACGATTTTTATAAAGATGCGATTAATAAAGGCGCGGTAGCATGTTTAATGAGCAAAGAGCCAGATGAGAAAATAGGTAGTATTGTATTGGTTGAAAATACTGTAAAAGCAATACAACAAATAGCAGCATATAAAAGAAGTCAAGTTGATATTCCAGTTGTTGCAGTAACAGGAAGCGTTGGAAAGACAAGTACAAAGGACATTGTAGCAGCAGTAATGTCGCAAAAATATAAAGTATTAAAAACGCAAGGAAATTTAAATAATGATATAGGTTTGCCATTTACTTTATTAAGACTTCATGATGAAAATGCAATTGTTGTAGAAATGGGAATGAATCATTTTGGAGAAATTAGTTTGTTAACGAGTATTGCAAAACCAACATTAGCTATTATCACCAATATAGGAACAGCTCATATAGGAAATTTAGGATCAAGAGAAAATATACTAAAGGCGAAATTAGAAATATTAGAAGGCTTGCAAGGAAACAGTGTAATAATAAATAATGATAATGATTTATTAAGTGATTGGGCAGAAAAAAATAAGGAAAAATATAATATTATAACTTATGGAATAAATAACAAGAACAGTAAATATGTAGCTGAAGATATCCATTCATATGAAGACAGAAGTGAATACAGAATTGATGGAAAAGAAGTAGTAGTTCCAGTTGGTGGAGAACATTTTGTACTAAATAGTTTATGCGCAATTGCAGTTGGAAGATACTTTGATATTCCAATGGCGAAGATAACAGAAGGAATTTCTGGATTTGAACTTACAAAAGGACGTATGGAAATAGAAAAAGCCAAATGTGGAGCTTCAATAATAAACGATACATATAATGCTAATTATGATTCAATGAAAGCCGCAATAGAGTATTTAGAAAAGATAGAAGGAAAAAGAAAAATTGCAGTTTTAGGAGATATGAAAGAGCTAGGAGAATATTCTGAAAGTTTGCATAGAAAAGTTGGAGAAGAAGTAAAAGATATTGATATATTAATTACAATAGGAGAACTTGCAAAATGCATAGAAGAAACTGCAGATGTTAGAGAAATGTTACATTTTGATAACAATGAAAGTGCATTAGAATATTTGAAGAAAATTATGAAAAAAGACGATATAATTTTATTAAAAGCATCAAATTCAATGAAATTTGGTGATATTGCTAAGAAATTAATTTTAATGTAAAGGAATGGTGATAGAAATGTTAAAATTAGCAGTAATTTATGGTGGAATGTCAACGGAACATGACGTCTCAATGGTGTCAGGAAAAAATGTTATAGATAATCTTGATAGGAAAAAATATGAAATTTATCCAGTAGAAATTACAAAAGAAGGTATATGGAAAAGAGAAGGAAAAGAAATAAAAGACATATCAACATTCTTAAAAGGAATGGATAAAGTATTTCCAGTTTTACATGGATTATATGGAGAAGATGGAACTATTCAAGGTCTATTAGAGATGTTAAAGATTCCATATGTAGGATGCAAAGTATTAGCATCAAGTGTATGTATGGATAAAGTATATAGCAAGATTATATTTGAGAAAGCGGGAATTTGTCAGGCAAAATACATATACATAAAAAATGAAAATACATATGTAGATGAAAATATGGATGAAGTAAAACTAGAAAATGATGAAATCGCAAAATTAGTAAAAGAAAAACTAGGATTCCCTGTATTCGTAAAACCTTCAAATTCAGGCTCATCAGTAGGAATATCAAAGGCCACAAATGAATCTGAATTAATAACAGCAATAATTGAGGCATCAAGATTTGATAGAAAAATTTTAATAGAAGAAGCTATAGTTGGAAAAGAAGTAGAATGCGCAGTCCTAGGGACAGATAAGGTTGAAGCTTCAACTGTTGGACAGATATTATCAGCTGAAGAATTTTATTCTTATAATGCAAAATATAAAAATGCAGAATCAAAAGTAATAATACCAGCAGACTTGTCACAAGAAAAAATAGATGAAATAAGAAGAACTGCAATTAAAGCGTTCAAAGCTGTTGATGGAAGTGGACTTTCAAGAGTTGACTTCTTCGTAGAAAAAGATACAGATAAAGTGTATATAAATGAAATAAATACAATGCCAGGATTTACAGAGATAAGCATGTATCCTAAACTATGGGAACATTCTGGAATAAAATATAGCGAATTGCTAAACAAATTAATTGAGCTTGCATAAATTAATAAAAAGTGATAAAAAATTGTTATACTTATTGTATAACAATTTTTTGGAGGAATAAAATGTTAGAAATAGAAGAAGTAAATCAACTATCAGAAAAAAGAAAACTACATAGTATAGGTGTAATGAAAATGTGTGAAAAGCTCGCAGAAAGATATGGAGAAGATCCTAAAAGGGCTATGGCTGTTGGACTTGCACATGATATGGCAAAAGAAATGCCAGAAGAAGAAAAAATGAAATATGTAAAAGAAAATAAAATTCAAGCAAGCGAATTAGAATATAATAATGTAGACATTCTTCATGGAGAAATTGCAGCAGATATATGTAAGAAAAAATATGGATTTGATGAAGAGATGTGTAGTGCCATTGCAAATCATACAATGGGAAAACCAGAAATGACAATGTTAGAGAAAATATTATTTATAGCTGATAAAATAGATGAAACTAGGGAATATGAGGGCGTAGAAGAATTAAGAAAATTAGCTTTTGAAGATATAGATTTAGCAATATTACAAAATTTGGACAATACAATAAAGATAAACCTTGATAAAAAGAGAGTAATCTTTGAACAAAGTATAAAAACTAGAAATTTCATATTGATAAATAATAAAAAATAAGCTATAATTGTTATAGTATATAACCATGCAAATGGAGGGCATTAAATGATTTTTAAAGATTACTATAAAATATTAGGTTTTGACACTAATAAAGTAAGCCTTGATGATATAAAAAATGCATATAGAGAGATGGCAAAGAAATATCATCCAGACATGAATATAGGAAATAACGCTTCAGAAGAGATATTTAAGGATGTAAATGAAGCATATAGATTATTAAGCAATGACAAACAAAGAAGAAAGTATGATTTTACATGGAATAGATATGTTGGAAACAAAAAGAAAAAAAGTCAAACTTATGAAAAAAAATCATTTATAGAAAGATTATTAGAAATTTTATTTGGCGAAAACTTTAGAAGCAACAAAGTAGTGAAAACAACTGAACCAGAATATGGAGAAGATGTAGATACAGAGATTGAGATTTCAATAAAAGAAGCCTTCTTTGGAGTCAATAAAAAAGTAAAATTACGTACTGTAAATGGAAAAGAAACATCATTTTCTATTAAAGTTCCAGCAGGTATACAGAATAATGATAAAATAAGAATAGTAGGACAAGGCAAACTTGGAAAAAATGGCGGAAAAAACGGTGATTTATTTGTAATTATAAACATAAAAGATGATAAAAAACTAAAATTAATTGGAAATGATTTGTATACAGAACTAAAAATAACCCCTTCAGAAGCAGCATTAGGAGTAAAAAAAGAAATAGAATTATTTGAAGAAAAGATAGCTATAATAATTCCAAAATGTACAAGTAGTAACTCTAATTTAACTATAAAAGGTAAAGGCTATAAAGATGGTCATGGAAACAGAGGAAACTTGAATGTAATTACAAGAATAGTGATGCCAGAAAAACTTACGCAAGAACAAGAAAAATTATATATCAAATTACAAAATCTTGAAGGAAATAATATAAAAACAATGCCTGCTTATCAGGTAAAAGAAGTAAAAAATGCATAAAATTATAAAGCAACAAGTAAATATAATAATAAAAATATGATTTGGTTGACATATTATAGAAAAAGATGTATAATAAATATTAGTCGAACCAAAGAGAAGTAATAGAAAGAGGTGTAAATATGGCTGGAGGATTTCATGGTAAGTATTTTAGTGTAACAGATCCACAGGGAGTGAATACTGTTATATATAGAATTAACGAAACTGCCAAGGAATTGCAGAAACAGTATCCTAAATATACTGTTGAAAGACTAGTTAGCTCTGAAGAAATTAATGGTAATATGAAAAAGAAGACTTTTTTTGTTGACCATCCAGAACCTGAAGGTGAAGATTTAGTCATATTATCTTTTGGACCTCAAAAAGTAGTTGTAAATATGGGAGTATTAAAAGATGATAAGGTACGAATATCAAAAAGACCTGTACCAGTGCAATTCAATACTTTATATTCAGAAATAGGTACTGAGTATAAAGATTTCAAATACACACCAAATTTGCAAAGACCTATAACAATAATAGATCCTGAGACAACAGAGGAAGTAAAGCCAATGTTGTATTTAGATAGAAACACTAATGAAGTAAAAGGAAAATGTAAATTAAAACCATATAAGTCATATTTTAGCTTTGAAATAAGAGAAAAGAAATAATGACTAAAAATAAGGGAGGATTACTAAAAAGTGAGTAAAGAAATTGAAGTTGTATGTATGTCTAATTACATAAATGGTGAGTTATGCTTAGAAGGATATGCTGATAAAGAACGAGGAAGTATAGATGATGGATTTGTAGAGATATCAGCTGTAAGTTCAGATAGAATACCACCAGTTGTAAATCCAGTATTAATGGCTGAAATAAATAAAAATTACCTAAAGAGACCAACTAAATATGCTGAAATATGCAGAGAAAATGATAGACAGACACAATTAAATGAAAGATAGTTTATATGATAAAACCAATGAGAAGGTAGATTTATTATGAGTAATTTTATAGTATCAATAAAAAAACACAAGGTAGCAATTATTTCAACAATTATTTTCTGGCTATTTGCTGAGCTATTTTTAATAGCACCGATAGCTATTACAATTGTTGACAGTAATTCTACCGGTGTTTTTAACTTTACGTATTTTGTAGAAAATATAATAACTAATATAGTACAAGTAGCTGGACCAAAGAAAATGTTTGGAGTACAATATTTAGGCACATTAGGAAGTGCAACATTGTTTTTTACAATATTTATGCTTATATGTCTAGGAATAGGAATGTGGAAGGGCAGAAGTAAAGGCGAATATGACAAAATAGAGCATGGTTCAAGTGATTGGGCAACAGGTGGAGAACAATATAGAATCTTAAGCAAAAATAAAGGAATAATATTAGCAGAAGAAAATTATTTACCTCTAGATAAATTAGGAAATACCAATGTTTTAATTGTCGGAGGATCTGGATCTGGTAAATCATCAGCGTATACGATACCAAATGCACATCAATGCCTAGGCTCATATATATTTACAGACCCTAAAGGCGAAATATATGATGCAACAGCAGGATATTTAAGATCACAAGGATATGAGATAAAATTGTTAAACCTTGTTAATCCTCAAAGTAGTGATAGTTATAATCCATTGCAACATATAAAATCAGAAATAGATGTAGATGTTATAGCTAATACCGTTGTAAAAGGACAGCAATCTGAGCAAGCAACAGGAGCTGACCCATACTGGGACAACATGGCAGAATTATTATTAAAAGCATTAATATATTATTTATTAGCTGCAAGACCGCCAGAAGAGCAGAATTTAGCTAGTTGCGCAGAATTGGTAAGAGCAGCCAACAATAAAGGAAGTACGAATTTATTATCAGAACTAATAAATAAATTACCATATGACCATCCAGCAAGAATGAACTTTAAATCAGTAGAAATTGCATCAGATAAAACATATAGTTCAATATTAAGTTCATTACAATCAAAATTAGGAAAATTTGATTCAAAAGATATAGCTGATGTGACATCAACAAATACAATAAATTTTGAAGACATAGCAACAAGAAAAACAGCGTTATATGTTGTATCATCTGATACGCATGCTGCGTATGACTTTTTATTAACAATATTTTTCTCTCAAATGATACAACAATTATATGATTTTGCTGACAAAAATGGAGGAAAATTACCAGTAAAAACATTCTTTATATTAGATGAATTTGCAAATATAGGACAAATTCCAGACTTTGATAAAAAAATATCAACAAGTAGAAGTAGAGGAATTTCATTTAGTGTTATATTACAGAACTTAGATCAATTAAAGGGAATATATGAGAAGTCATATGAAACAATAATTGGAAACTGTGATACACACGTATTTTTGGGAAGTAACTCATATGCAACAGTTGAATACTTTTCAAAAGAATTAGGTGAAAAAACAATTACTCACATGAGTAAATCAGTAAATAGAACAAACGAAGCTGATAGAAAAGGATATAGTGAATCAGACCAGATAATGGCAAGAGCATTGATGACACCGGACGAACTTAGAAGAATGCCAAGTGATCAATGTATAATATTTGAAAAAGGATTAAAACCTATTAAGGCCAATAAATATTGGTGGTATAAGAAAAATAACATATCAAGAGACTTGAATATGAATAGAATCGACCATAATAATTATGATGTTGGAGAAAGAGGAGAATGGAGAAAATACAATCCATACAATCCATATACAGGAAATCAATTTGAAGAAGATAAAGAGCAAAGTTTCAAAGTAGACTCATTAGATGATCTTTTCAATGATGGAGAAACTTCAACAACAACGAAAGCAAATGCAAGTCAAGATAATAAAAATGTAGAAAATAAAATAAATGATATTCAAATAGAAATGCCGGAAAAACCAGCTCAGAATGAGCCAGTTATTGTAACTACTCCAACAGCTGGAACGCAGAATCCTACGATGCACGAAGAAAAAAGTGTACCAAAGATTCAGGAAATTAATGAAAGATACGAAGACGATGACATTGACATTCAAAAAGAATTAGAAGCAAAATTTGATGAATTATTTGGACCAATTGATAAAGATAATTAGTAGAAATAGCCATATAAAAATTATGTGGCTATTTTTTATTAATTTATTTACAAACAAATGTTTATATGATATAAATTAGAGTATATAAAAAGAAAGAAGGTAAGTAAATGAAGTTTGTACATATTGCTGATGTTCACTTTGACGCGCCATTTTCAACTATTTCAGATAGAGCAGAACTTGGTCAAACTAGAAGACTTGAACAAAGAGAAGCATTTAAGAAAGTAATAGAATTTATTAAAGAAAATAATATAGAATATTTATTTATAAGTGGAGATTTATATGAACAATTATATGTAAGGAAATCAACCATAATATTCATTAATAATTTATTTAAAGAAATTCCCAATACTAAGATTTATATAACTCCTGGAAATCATGATCCATATATAAAAGCATCTTATTATAATTGTTATGAATGGGAGAAGAATGTAAAGATATTCACATCGCAAGTAGAAAAAATAGAAAATGAAGATGCAATTATTTATGGATTTGGATTTGATAATTATGAGATGAATAAAAATCAATTAAATGAAATTGTAATTGAACAGTCAAATAAGCCACAAATATTAATAACTCATGGTACGGTTGTATCAGGTAACGACACTAAAGGGATATACAATCCAATGAGTGCACAAGAATTATTAAAAAAAGGATTTGATTATATAGCATTAGGACATATTCATAAAAGGGATGAAGTATATTCAGGTTCTCTAATTTCTCTTGGATTTGATGAGCCAGGAGAGCATGGATTTATTTGTGGAGAAATAATAAATAAAAAACTATATACCAAATTTATAAAAATTGATAATAGAGAATTTGTAAAAAAAGAATTTGATGTATCAGATATTTATTCTGAAGAAGAATTAATAGAAAAATTAAATAATATAAATACAGAAAATAATTTATATGAAATTAATTTAATTGGTGAGAGAAAATTCGAAATAAATATTAATATTAAATTAATACAAAAAAATATAATAAAAATAAAAAATAATACAAAATTAAAAATAGAAATAAAAGAAAACAATCATACATTAAAAGGCTTATGTATTAAACAATTAAATAATAAATTAAATAATAATGAAATTAATAAAAAAAAATATGAAAAAATAATAGAAAAAATACAAAGAATATTTAGTAATTAATATTTTGACTAAAAGACAATTAAAATAAATTAGAAAACATTGAAATATCAATAAAAATAAAAATGAAAAATAAATAATAAAATAACACAAAATATTGAACAAATAATCAAATTGACAAAAAGACAATAAGGAGGAAAGCCTTGAAAATAAATAAAATAAAAATTAATGCATTTGGAAATTTAAAAAATAAAAATATAGAATTAAAAAAAATAAATATTATTTATGGAAAAAATGAATCAGGAAAATCTACACTTCAAAATTTTATAATAAATATGTTATATGGGATTTCTAAAAATAAAAATGGAAAATTTGAATCAGACTATGATAAATATAATCCGTGGTCAGGAGAAGAATACTCAGGAAAAATAGAATATCAATTAGATAATAATAAAATATATAATGTATATAGAGATTTTAATAAAAAAAATCCAGAAATTTATGATGAATATTCTAATAACATTTCAAATGAATTTAATATTGATAAAAAATTAGGGAATACATTTTTTATAGAGCAAACTAATATTGATCGAGAAATAATGACATCAACAGTAGCCAGTATGCAAAATGAAACTCAAATAGATAAAAATACACAAAATTTACTAGTACAAAAAGTAGCAAATTTAGCTGAAAGTGGTGAAGAAGATGTATCATATAAAAAAGCGATAGCTAAATTAGATAAATTATTATTAAATGAAGTCGGAACAGACAAAAGTCAAGATAGACCAATAAATATTGCAAAAAATAAATTAAATAAATTAAATAATGAATTGGATGAAATAAAAGATATAGAAAATGATAAATATTTAATAGAAGAAAAAAATAAAGAATATACAATATATTTAAAAGATGGTGAAGAAATTTCAAAAACATTAGCTTTATTAGGTGCAAATAAATCTGTCTTAAAATTTGAAGAAATTAGAGTAAAAAGGGAAATGAACAATAAAGTAAATAGGCTAGTAAATTGTGAAACTGCAAATATGAATAAAACTATGAATGCTTCAATAGAACAGATTGAGATAATAAGAAAATTAAAACAAAATGGTAAATTCGAAAAATTAGAAGAACCATTAAAAGAGATAGCAGAACTTAGATTACAAAATCCTAGTGCAAGTCTAATAGAACTTGGAAAAATGTTAAAAACACCAATAGGTAAATCTGGAGTAAATTATAGATTAAAAAAAGTAATGGAGATTGGTAAGAAAATAGATGATAACAAAAAATAAAATAGGAATATATGTACATATCCCATTTTGTAAGAAGAAGTGTGATTATTGCGATTTTATATCATATTGTGGAAAAGATGATTTGATTGAAAAATATGTAGATTCAGTAAAAAAGGAAATCGAACATGTGAAAATAAAATCAGAAATAACAACAATATATATTGGTGGAGGAACACCATCATATATAAATAGTAAATTTATTGTGCAAATATTGGAAAAGATAAAAGAAAAAAATGTTGCACAAGATGCTGAAATAACAATTGAGGTTAATCCGGGAACAGTAACTCAAGAAAAACTACAAGATTATATTGATTGTGGTATTAACAGAATAAGTATAGGACTACAAACTACAAGTGATGAGTTATTAAAGCAGATTGGTAGAATTCATAATTATGAACAATTTTTAGAAACATATAAAATGGCAAAAAAAGTTGGTTTTAAAAATATAAATGTTGATTTAATGTTAGGACTTCCAAATCAAAGAATTATTGATTTAAAAGAAAGTTTAGAAAATGTACTAAAATTAGCTCCAAAACATATATCTGTATATTCATTAATTGTTGAAGATGGTACACCTATTGCAACTAAAATAGAAAATGGAAAGTTAAAACTGCCAGATGAAGAGTTAGAAAGAAATATGTATTGGTATGTAAAAAATACATTAGAATTAAATGGATACAAACATTATGAAATATCTAATTTTGCCCAAAAAGGGTATGAATCAAAACATAATATGAATTGTTGGAATCAAATGGAATATGTTGGAATTGGCACAGGTGCACATTCTTATAGAGATATAACAAGATATTCTAATACAGAAGATATAAAAGAATATATTAAGAATGTTCAAAAAGGAGAATTTGAAAAAAATAGAATTATACATGAAATACAAAAAGAAGAAGATTCTAAAAAAGAATTTATGCTTCTTGGATTGCGTAAAATAGCTGGAATAAAAATAAGTGAATTTAAAAATAAGTTTGGAGATAATCCAATTTATTTATATAGAAATGAATTAAAAAAACTTTCTGATGAAAAATTAATAATAATACAAGATGATAATATTAGATTGTCTAATAAAGGAATAGATTTAGCTAATTTAGTGTGGGAAGAATTTGTATAGTAGTTGCTAAACAGGTAAAAGTATGGTATAATATTAAAGTTGCCAAAAGGCAAACATTATATATTTGGAGGATAGAAAATATGATGTTACTAATTGCTAAACGGTTTGGATTTGAGTTTATTACATTTTTCATTTTAGCGGAAATTTATTATAAGCTTTTTCATAAGCATGAAAAATGGTTTAAGCAATCGATTAGAATATCATTGGTATTAAGCATTATTTGGACTATTCTGTATTGTCTGGATATGGTTGTATTCAGATGAAAGAAAGGGTATGGTGAAAAACACCATACCCTTTCTTTTAGCCTATTAGGTCAGTAATGTTGAAATATATAATATTGTATGGTATAAATAAAAAATATAAATTTGAAAAATAGAAAGAGATAAAGTATAATGAATAGGGAGAATACCAAAAATATAATAAAAAAGATATTAATAATATTAGTGATTATTATAATATTAGGAGTGATATTAACAATGGGAATAGGAAACTATTTTGTGAATTATGCTATTGCTAGAAGCGGAGATGGTGGAAATAGAGAAATAAAAGATGATTCAAAAATAGAAGTATTAGGAGAAGATGAAAAAATAATAGAAAGCAATAGGACACAAGCAAAAGAATCATCAGAAAAATGGGCAAATAATATAAAAAAGCAAAGTGTAGAAACAAAAGCTAATGATGGAATAAATCTAAGAGGAACAGAATATTTAACAAATGAAGAAAATGATAACTGGGTTATTATATTTCATGGATATAGAGCAGAGCCTAAATCTGTTTTAACAATTGGAGAATATTTTTCTGAAAAAGGTTATAATGTTTTAATTCCAAGCATGAGAGCTTGTGCTGAAAGTGATGGAGATTTTGTAGGAATGGGGTGGCTTGATAAAGATGATTTGAAATGTTGGGTAAATTTGATTTTAGAACAAAATTCTAATGCCAATATCATATTACATGGATCTTCAATGGGAGCAGCAACAGTATTAATGGCATCAGGAGATGAATTACCACAAAATGTTAAAGCAATAATTGCTGATAGTGGATATACTTCAGTTTGGGATATATTTGCATCAGAAGCAAAAGCGAGATTTGGTATTCCTGCATTTCCTGTATTAAATATGTTTCAAGTTGTTGCGAAAATTAGAGCTGGATATGATATAAAAAAGGCATCTGCTTTAGAACAAGTGAAGAAAAGTAATACACCAATATTATTTATACATGGAGATAAAGACGATTTTGTGCCAGAATCAATGTGCGAAAAATTATATGATTCTGCTAATTGCATAAAAGAAAAATTAATTATAAGTGGAGCTGGACATACAGATTCAAAATATAAGGAGCCAGATACTTATTATAATAAAATATTTGAATTTATAGATAAAGTTGAAAAATAAATATAAAAAATTTGAAATTTCTATTTATTTTTATTAATATATTATATATAATTAAAGTGAGAAAAATAAAAGGGGAATATCAAATGAAGAAATTAAAAAAGTATTTAATAGTAGTATTAATTTTAACAATATTTTTTTCAGCAATATTTAATTATAATGTATCAATTGCTGATGTAGGAAACTTTGAAGATTATGATAGTGGAAGTTCATGGGATGATGACTCATGGGACAGTGAAAGTTCATGGAACGATTGGGATGACGATGATTATAGTTATAGCGGAACAAGTTATAGTAGTGGGGGGAGTTCTCCATTAGTTTCAATTATAACAGTTATTATTATCTTTATTATTGCAGGAGCTATAGCTTCAAGTAATAACAAAAAATCAACAAAAAATCGACACATACCATCAATATATGATGAGTTTGATTCATCAGAAGAAAATGTTGAAAGAAAGATTAAAGCTGTTGATGAAATGTTTAATAAAGAAGAATTTTCAGCTTGGACTAGAAGTTTATTTATAAAATTACAAGAAGCATGGACTGCGAGAGATTGGAGTACTATTAGGGTATTTGAAACAAATGAATTATTTGAACAACATCAAAAACAATTACAAGATTATATAGATAGAAAACAAATAAATGTAATGGAAAGAATTTGTGTGTTATCAGTTAGACTAGTAAGCTTTAAACAAACAGGAAATAAAGATGTTTTAACAGTTTTATTAAGATCTAGAATGAATGATTATATAATTGATGAAACAACAGGAAAAATTATAAAGGGTCATAAAACAAAAGATATATATAGCACATATA